>ERZ772854.1101-NODE-1101-length-28076-cov-4.171122_pt1 | contig 28076 bp, 28 predicted proteins | sample MGYA00580844_ERZ772854 | MGnify/ENA primary metagenome ERZ772854 (study PRJEB29015, sample SAMEA2737727) | human gut metagenome | biome: human gut; feature: human-associated habitat; material: faeces | place: China | collected 2012 ...
TACGGTCCAAAGTCTCAAGGAACTTAGTTCTTCTGGCACCGCCCAGCTGCGGGGAAGTTTCAGCGAATGAGGGTGCTTTAATCTTCATAGCCACACTTTTTTAGGAGTGTGCTAATTACAACACATCACCCACCTTTTGTGCAGAGGTTCCTTAGAATTCTTGGACTAAAAGTAGGTTGAGCTAGATAAGAAATTACAGGGTCGTAGACAGAGAGCTAACAAGCGTGTGTCCAAATTCTTATAGTAGGTACCACTTACTTCTCGTCGGCTAAGGAAGCTCTTCAAACCGCTTGCTTCTTCCCAATGGCCCTTCAGAGAGTTAATTTTCGAGGAATCTGGCAGTAATTTTTAGGGCGCGCCAATTATCTGCCCACGACCTAGTATTTTCACTTTTATTAACTTCCTTTATTGCTTTTCTTTGTCTTCGTTTATGAAATCAACGATGCTATACGCATTTGATAGCACATTTTTAAATTTTTAAGATTCCTCACTTTGCGGCAAAACAGTTTTTTCAGCCGAGATTTTATGAGGGCAACAAAAGCAAGCCGAATTCTCAACCCTTGCCAACCAACGAACATGCTCTCTTGAAAAAGCTAATTCACACTGAAGGATGACTTTGGTTAGCAAATAAGGAGAATTGCAACTTTCAAAGAGAATTTCTACTCTCTGAATATCGGATAAAGTCGTGGAATAAGCCGCATATAGTTCTTTAAATCTTTTTGTTTGAGCCAACGCAACAATGCAGGCCAAAAGCGTTGCTATCAGTGATGTACTAATTTTTTCCGAACCAAAACTACAGATTGCAAGGATCACTGCAAACACAAGGCAGGCTCTTATCAAATCGTTCCCAATACGGTTGTTTTCTGCTTTTCCAGAATACCATTGCTTTTGTTCCTTTAATCTGTTTTCTTCATATAACGATTTAATTGCGTTAACTTCGTTGGGAATAACATAATCTTTAAACTCAGCGATTATGTTAGTTCCTTTTCCTTTAGGCATCTTGAGGTCAGACGTTAAAGCATGGATTTTTGTTTGTATGTTTTCTTTATTTTCAAATCCATCGACATTGAGTCTGTATAGCCAAGTTAACGTTTTTATCGATTCTGCGGCAGCTCTGTACTTATACCACTTAGCTTCCAACGATAAGAAATTTGCAACAAGGATCAACACTGCGCCGACCAATAGACTTGCTTCTGCCCAAAATTTTAAAGCGGGGAATTTGATTTCAAGAATAGTGCAACTAAACAATGCAGATGTCAGGGTAAGAAGGAGTCCTGCAAACGTGAGGGCACAAAAGATTTTCTGATTTTTCACAGAAAGTTCATCAAAACGAAAAAAGGCTTCCGGATAAAAAACTTCTTCTCTAAATCGCGAGGCTGTTTGTTGTTTCATAGGCTAATAACGAAAACTAATTAGGAATAATTTTGCTATAACCGTCCCTTCTTTGCAAAAATATATTTTGGTGAGGGTTCCAAGGATGGTAAAATCAAGCTTATTCCATAAGGACATGGTCGTTGATAAGATAATCATAAGAACGAACGCAAACTCGAAAATTAGGAAATGGTCCCATGAAAACAAAAAGACATAACGTATTCATTAGTCACAGCTCCAAAAATTCAGAAGAAGTAAAAGCTCTGAAGGAAAGGTTACTTGCTATGGGGCACGAAGTCAGGAATAGTTCTATAGAAAAGAAGACTATCGGGATTACAAGGTTAAGGATGAAACAATAGAAAGAGATCTTAGGGAAGGAATTCAATGGGCGGGGACTTGCATTCTACTCATTGGCAAAGATACCCTAAAAAGCGATTGGGTTAAATATGAGATTGAATACGCCTGCAAAAAAGGAAAGCCCGTTGTTGGAATTTTCGTTCATGGACTCGCAGAAAAAAATTGAAATACCCGACGAGATCAAGAAATCGATTCTGACCCTCATAGGCTGGAACTCAATAGGTAAATTGGGCGACATACTTGACGGAAAAATTCCTCCGATCGAAAACCCTGACGGCTCTCCAGCCAAACCATTCTTTACCATGAAGCCAATACGTTGCTAGCAGCATGAATCTGTTTAGATACCGCCTTCATCACGATTTTGGACTGGCCCCAAATCCTTTTTGGGGAGTTATGACTTTAGCTGTTTGTAAAGAAGGAATTAGACGGAGTCGCAATCTCAAGATTGGAGACTGGGTGATTGGTTGTGGGAGCTGTCAGCTCCATAATCTTGGTTCTTTGATCTATGTCATGAAGGTGCAAGAAATACTCACTTTTGATGAGTATTGGAACGATTCGAGATTTGAGATCAAAAAACCAAGACTTAATGGCTCGCTGATGGTTATGTATGGAGATAATTTTTATCACACAGATAAAATCACGAACGTGGTAATACAAGAAGATAGTGCTCATTCAAACCCATTTTTTGCTTCCCGCCACCTAAGGTCCGATACTAAAGGAAGAAATGTCTTGGTTTCTCATGATTTTTTCTATTTTGGTGATAATTTTGTTAAGCCCCCTGAGAATTTTCTTCCTATCGCCACTCCGGCGCCTAGAGGATTTTCATATAAAGGATTATCAAAAAATTTAGAGAAAAATTTTATAGATTGGTTGACTTCATCATTTGAACCTGGAATTTACGGTGAACCTATTAGTTGGAAAGAATATTTTCCACATCATAAATAGAAGATTTCATAACCCGCCTCTTGTCCAGCGGTGTTATTGAAATATCAGACGATAAGTGGGATAATTCGCATGTTAGTATGATCTGCGCTGAATATTCTTCAATAAATACTTTCTTGATAGGGGCTAGTAAGCTTCTTCTGGAAAAAGGAGTTCGAAGGATTTCTCGAGGTTTGACAACTGTTGAGTTGCCTTTCCCCTTTTTATTCAAAATTGCAAATCCTAGTTCACGCCTAGTTCTTATTCCCGAGAGAAATTGGAAAGTAATTATTCCTTATGCAGAATCCTTGTGGTTAGCTTCTGGCCGAAACGATTTAAGTTTTATCACTCCCTTCTTAGCAAGGATGAAGCAATTCTCAGACGACGGGCGTTATGTCAGAGGCGGCTATGGTCCCAGGCTAAGGCATTTTGATGGTAAAAGGAGTGATTATGAGATATTTCAGTTTTACAAACCTCAAACTCAAGAATCGGATCAATTTAAATACGTAGAAGAATGCTTTAATTCTGATTCTTTCAGTAGGAGAGCAGTGATTACAATCCAGGACCCTGTCAAAGATCAATTTGACGATTACGGAAAGATTAAGGCAACTAAAGATTTTCCTTGTACGACGACGTTGCAATTCATAAAAAACGCGTCCAACAATAAATTAGATATGTATGTATCAATGCGCTCAAATGATTTGATTTGGGGCGCAACGGGCGTAAACATATTTAATTACACTTTTATGCAAGAATACTTTTCCGCGATCCTCGGATTGGAAATCGGCGATTATTACCATTGCAGCAATTGTCTCCATTTTTATTTGCAGTATGAACAAATGGTAAATAAGATCGCCAAAATCGAAAACTTTAAGGAACCAATTCCCTACATCTATAACAAAACATTCAATTCTCTTGAACACTTCGATAGACTTGTAGAGGAACTAATGCAAGAAGTTAGTTGCCTTAAACCCGATAAACCGCTGAATACTATCCCAGAGTTTGAGGACGCTTTTTTCAATGATTGGTATCGTGTGTTCTACTCCAGCAAAACCGGGAAAGTACCTTTTTTTTCGAATCCACAATTAGCTCAATTGGTTACAGCCTCGAAGATATGTTAATTTTTTCAATTTCTTGAATTCGCTTCCAACTTACCCCGGCACCTCTGTTGCGCAATAATTTAAAATAGCCAAGTCATTACCCCTCCTTTTTTAACGTTGCTTGAGAGATCTATGAAAATTAAATTAGCCAGACCTCGATTTCATCTGGTTTCCTCTCTAACCTTGAGTTAATTGGTATGAGTGGCTGGGTAGAAAATGCATTGCTGATGGAGTCGCTGACAGAATTATTAATTTCTATTATTTAATCGAGTTGAAAGGAGAATCCCGTCGCGCGTTAGCACGGAAACAGGCTAAAGAGGCAGCTGGAACCTAAAACTAGATGGTCTCTCGAACTAAAGGTCAGGTCCGAGAGACCAAATTTAGAAAATTGCGGCCTGTTCTGCGTGGATTTTTCTCACTATTTCCGCTGGCTTTTCGCAAATTTCCGTGAACGTTTCTTAAGTTCTTAGATTTTGGCTTCAGGTTTCTTTCTTTTTGACTTTGTCTCTCCGGCCTAAATCAACCGAGGCCGGAGGCCGAGGGTGATTTAGGCCGGGGAGACATTTTTTTTTACTTCATAACCTTTTCACGTTTTTCACGCATTGAAGGCCCTTTAAGTTCTAATCGATGACTGCCGTTTGCAATGCGATCCATCATGGCATCCCTCTGATCTCCTCTTCCTCCGATATACTCGTACCATTGATCAAACGGGTACTGACTGGAGATGCCAGCGTCGGTCAAACAGCTCTAACATTGCCTCTCTTACCTCATCTTTCGCCTTTAAAAGATTGAAGTCGTCAAGCCCGATAAGGTCATAGCGGTCCAGCTGATCTGCTAATCGGCTGAACCGCTTCTCGTCGACGGCAATTGCTATGTCCTCCATTAAATCCCGAGTTTTTACATAACGGCACCTGTATTGACGTTCCGCTGCGGCCTTAATAAGACTTTTCATAATCCAAGTTTTGCCGGTTCCCGACTTGCCTGTGATTAATATCCATGAAGGTTCCTCTGCAGCGAGCCATTCGCATCTGGCCAGCTTCCGCACGTAGGTTTCGTCCATACCTCTGTCCGGAGTAAAGATAGTGTTGTCGAGACCAACCATGCTGTCGCAGATTCCACTTTCTTTAATGCGCCGCTGGATTCTTTTTTGCGTTCTGCTGGCCAGTTCTGCTCTAAGTATCAAGGCAACACGATCTCCGAAGTCCAATTTCATTGCACCGGGATCTCCAAGCTGCTGTTCGTATGCCTTAAATGCTGCCGGGAGTTTCAAATCACTAAATACTTTTGCGACCTCTGCCGCATCAATTTTCATTGTCATCACTACTCCTAATTTTTCATCAGTGATTGAAGCGGTCCTTGTAATACTCAGCTCCTCGAACTGAACGGCAATCGATAACATCTAAAGTTGTCCCATGTTTGAGGCGTTTCTTTTTATATCTAACCCCTTCGGTTTGTTCTACTTTCTGCAGCGCGTCGCGGAACCCTCTGAAGCTGATTATTGCTTTCTTTAAGAGTTCCCCGTAAACCTTATCCATGAAGTCTTTCTCGTATTTTTTGCTCATCGATAAGAACCCTTTTAGGTGTCTAACAGCCATGCTGTTGTTTGGTTTAGCGAGCCGTTTTGCAACTTCCCATGCCTTATCTCCTAACTGAACTCTAATTCGATCCAGCAACTCCTCTTTGTTTTCAACGAGGTACTTTAAGTCTTGGGGTATTAAATCCTTCCTTTGCGGCTCCGGCCCCTCGCTTGGATTTCGGATCTTTGTCGTAGTAAGGATTTCTCCGTCGGAAGGATCAATGAAGGAGATCTCTTTTGTATGGGTGTCTACCTTTACCAGCAGCTCTTTTCCAACATATCCCCACGGAACGTTGTATCGAACGTTCCCTAATCGGATCTGGTTGTTGGGGCGTACCTTTCTGCTCATTACCTTACTGTGCGCTGAGTACTCAATCAGCGGAAGCGGTCGAAGCAGGTTTCTTTCTTCTGCCTTGTATCGACTGAACCGACTGCTTCCAGGCCGCTCAGTCAGCTCTGCGTTATTAAGCTGGGCGAGCAATGGCTCGATCGCGCTGTTTATTTCTTCAATGCTGAAGAAGCTCCGCTTGTTAAGATGATTCAGAATTCTGTCTTGGAATTGCTTAACAGCGTTTTCGACCAGGGCTTTATGCCGGCTTTTACCTGGTTCAACTGCGTATCCGAGGGTGTTGTAGTAATCGCAGAAGTTACTAAATTCCGTCGCAAGGTCGGGATCATACTTATCTGCGTTTTTTACCAGAGGAGTAGAGTTATCAAGCCAGGTTTCTTCCGTTACTCCATCAAAGTAATGGAACATCTTCGTAATTCCTGCCAACCAATCTTCTCTGGTTTGACCGTTTGTGGCAGTGCAGAAGATCAATCCGCTGTAGCAAAGTACTCCGACGAAGATCTGTGCTGTTTGTACCGATCCGTCGTTCTTGTTTTTCCAGCACACTCCATCCCCGCTGTAATCGATCATGCACATGTGGCCCGGAGTAAAACTGTTCAGTAAACAGACATCTTGAAGTTCCTTGGAGGCTAGTTGTTTAGTTCGTTTTAACTCTCGGTAGAAAGTCGCTTTGCTAATAGGCTCGCAACCTTCCGGAACAGAGGCCAGATATTGCGAGTAGACGTTCTGGACCGTCATTTTCGGAGCCGAGGCCTTTACAAGAAGATCCTCGTAATCGGGCAAGAAGACGTTTTGACGAAACCAGCTGCGCGGCCGGAGTATTTCTTCGATGTCTTGCTCGGATAATGTCCGTAAATTTTCTGCAGTGAGATTGTTTTGCTTGGCTTTCTTGAGCCACTCATTGATCGTGGACGCGGGTGCAAGAAGCTTCTTCGAGATGGCAGAAGTCGTAACTCCTGCCTCCTGGAGGCGTATTGCCTCAATGACTGTTTCAGTTTTGTATTTCATAAAATTTCCTTTAAAAACTGTCAGTTGACAGCAAATAAAGGATAGTTCGCCCACGGAACTTTAAGAAGAAACAACGGAAGTCTTAGAAACGGAGCCAGGCGGCGGAGCCATTCTCAAACTTGACCTGAACTGATTTTGGTTGACTCTGTTTTTGCTTAAAACTAATCGTAAGTTGACTCTTTGTTCTTAGAACTAAATGCAGTTGACCTTTAAGATTTTAACAATATTCTAAAAGTCAACGATAATGTTCCCGTGCCTTTATGCCAAACCAGTTAGGATGAAGAAAATCGAAAGCTCACGCGCTTGGAGATTAAAGCTTAATCCGCAATAAAACATCTTGCTTACGGCATTGCTCTTTAACAATTTCCAAATAACCGCGATTGTAAATTCTTAACGCATGAGTCTGTAAGACGGTTAAGGCTCGGAATGCCTTAACCGTCCTACTTACAGCGTATTCATCTTTAGGAGTCAAGAACTTTCGCGACATATGGCTGTAACCTCGCTTCGTTCCGTTACAGCCTATTTCACGGTTTCTTGACTCATTCAAGAGCCTAAGTTAAAAGCAAATAGTCGTTTCATTGTTTTTCATCAACGTAGTTAGACGAAATGCATAAATCGGTGCTGCCAACTGTATTCAAAAAATGTCGGTAATAAATTCTCTTTTGAGTGCTTTAAAGAGCGAACCGGCAATAGAGGAAATGAAAAGGATGGTGTCACTAAGGAAGGTTCAAGAGTGACGAAGTGAGGGGCTCCTGAGGTACAACCTCTGCGGCGTCAATCCTCACGGATGCGACCATATATGCTTTTTCGACCAGCAATCGAAAGATATTAAAAGGAGCTCCTCATGGACAATCATACACAATACTTAGGTTTTGCAGGCGTGGATCTTGCCAAAAAAGTCATGCAGATTCACTTTGTCACCGCAGATGGAGAAATCACCGACAAATCGGCCAAAAGAGCAGAGTTTCTCGATTTCTTCAGAAACCGTGGAAAATGCTTGATCGGTATGGAAGCCTGCGGTTCCTCACAAGACTGGGCTAGAAAGCTTGAGGCCATGGGACATGAAGTGCATTTGCTGCCTCCGAAGGCCGTCAAACCATTTGTCTCAGGTCAAAAGAACGACCACAACGATGCAATCGGAATTTATAAGGCCATGTTCAACGGAGTCAGACGTGTCCCGGTGAAGTCTACAGAGATTCGCGACTTGCAAACGCTCAGAAGAATCCGCTCCCAAGTAACGAAAGACAAGGTCAAGGAAATCAATCATGTCCGAGGTCTTCTAGCTGAATATGGCATTGTGATGGGAAAGTCTCTGAATGCGTTCAACAAAGATATTTCCTCTGCCTTGGAAATCTTGACAGAAAGAGGAGATGTTTCTCCTTTAGTTGCAGAGGAACTTCGGACAACGGTTGAGGCTATTAAGGCAAAAATAGAAAGGCAAAAGAAATTAGATCAAGAAATCGAACAATTAGCCCGAGGCTGCAAAAACTATGAGAATTTTCTCAAAACTCCCGGCGTTGGTCCATTTACGGCGGCAATGCTCTGCGTGTTGCTTTGTGATCCGAGCATCTTTGCAAACGGCCGCCAATTTGCTGCCTACATCGGACTGGCGCCAAGAAGCCGGGGCTCAGGCGGCAAAAATTATGTCACCGGCATACCGTCGAAATTCAATTGCGACAGCGAATCCAGGGCAGTACTTGTTGAGTGTGCTCAGGCGATAGCTTGATGTAAAAATAAGTCGCTCTGGGTAGAAGAAATCTTGAGGAGAAAACCTAAGAAAGTCGCTTTGATAGCAATTGCGAATAAGCTTGCTCGACAGGTCTGGGCGATGGCGAACAAAGGCGAAAGCTTTAAGCAAATGGCAGTCTTAACTGCCTAAAGCTGAACGAACAAACTCAGAACACAAGTTAAGTCAATAGACAGATGTAAAACCGGTTACGCCGGCCTCAGAAAGGCCTGAAAAAAAGACAAGCACCAAAGATGCTGAGAGTCAAAATAGGATCTGAGGTTGGTTACTCATCATGGCTGCTGCCGATGGAACCTCCTACGCAGGATAGAAGCCGCATAAGAAAACCATAATAACTTTGATTTTTTAAGGTAACTGACGCCAATCCATCTGTTGAAATTAGGCTTGTTGGACTCACAATTTAAGCTACAACAGCCGGTCCCGGAGGATCTTCTGTGCTTGAAAATTTTGTCAGCAAGGGTGGCAATTTGTTTAAGTTAAGCAAACCGTAATGGTCAAGAAATATCTTTAACTATTTATTGGATAAGAATTATATTAGTCCAGTGCCTTTGAAAGAATCTTGATCCGTAATTCTTCGAACGGCTTTTAAAAGTCGAATTAGAACTTGGAACTTTTATTTAAACAAATAAATACCCTTGACCAGTTGACACACGGGAACATAAGAACTTTTTTCAGTACAAGACAACTTTTAACTTTGAGAAGAGTTAACGGCATTTTGAAATAAAACGGCGACGTTTTGAGATTTAACGACGGTCGTAAGATAAAGATTGACGTAACTCATAGAAAAAACAACAAAAATCTGAAATTCGTCAGCGGAAATTCTAGAGTCAGTCAAAGATACGAGGCCAAATGAAAAATCGTAGAAAAGCTGTCCAACCTTTTGAGATCAAAAAGCGGAAGATTGATATTTTCAGAAATTATGAAGCCTACGGTTTTGAGAAAAACCAACGGAAATTTGAGAATTTTTCTACATTAATTTCAAAAAAATCCACTTCTGCGGAACTGAGAATGTTGTTCCAAGACCGTATCCCGCGACAGCACTCACTGAAACACCGTAGATTTCTTTCATATGAGCAGAAATTTCACGATTGTTCATGCCTCTTGCATACATACTGATTATCTTGTCATCAAGACCTTTCAGGTGCCGTTCATACTTCGTAACTGATATCGGATCAAAGGTACTTAATCGATCGCGGGAAACGTCTATGCGTACTTTGGAGTTGTCAGTTAAAACGGTTTTACTGCTTGTGCCGTTTCGCTTGTTTGCAGCTTCCTCAGCTTCAGGATCAGCCTCAGCCTTTTCTCGAGGAATAATTTCCCCGTTTTTTAAGTGAAAGTCCATTTCACTTTCCAGGCATCTTTCAAGAAAACGTTTCATAACTTCTTGAACCCATGCCTGTTACTTCTTCCGAGCGCCACCCAATTTTGCCGGTATTGGCTAAAGTTTGGTCAATGTAATTAGTTAAGAGAACGTCTGTCTGTTACGCGACAGCATAGAATAGCCGCCTAATGTGGGGTACTTAAACTTGTCGTTTGACACGTCTGTCTCATTGGGTGGATTGTTCGTTTTTCTTGCCATTTTCGATTCTCCTTTTCCCTTGCTTAGAAGTTTAACTACCCTCTAAGCAAGGAAAAATTTTTAAATCAGGCAAGACACAAAATTATTTACATCCTCTTAGATACTTGCTCTCATTTCATCGGTCATCTTCGACCAAAACTAACTTAAGTTCTTAGGAAGTTGCAAAACCTCCCCTATCAAAAGGACTAACTCAAGGTGGTTTAATTCTTGTTCATGGAGGATAAGAAATCGTTAAGAGCATCTTCCCAGTTCGGCATCTGATATACACCGCTCTCTTTCAGTACGAGTTTTTGCAGACGTGAGTTATGTGGTCGCTTCGCAGGAGTTGGGTATTGAGCGGATGTACATGGAACAACTTTTTGATTAATGCCCCTTAGTTCAAAAATCTTTTGAGCAAAATTAAACCAAGAGGCCTCTCCTTCGCATGTTAAATGCAGAGTGCCTACAAGTTCTGGGCACCTCAAGATAACTTGCAAAGCATCCGCAACAGCATTTGTACTAGTTGGATTTCCAATTTGATCATTCACGACCTTAAGTTCCGGGCGCGTTCCATCAGCAAGACGAAGCATCGCATGGACAAAGCTAGGACCATTTCCACCATATAACCAAGAAACTCTTGCAATTAGATGATTAGGGCACAATGATCTCACCGCCTGCTCAGCTGCCCACTTGGATTTGGCATAAATATTCAAACCACCATTGGGTTGGTCATACTCATGGTAAGGGCGGTCGAGTTCTCCATCGAAGACATAATCTGTCGAGATAGCGATTAATTTCGCTCCTACCCTGTTACAAGCATGAGCGACATTCGTCGAGCCAAAGGCATTAATCTTCCAGGCTTCGAACTGCTTGGACTCACATAAATCTACTGCTGTCATTGCAGCGCAATGAATCACGACATCAGGTTTGATTTTTTCAAACACCGAGCACACCAAGGCAAGATTAGTGATATCGCACTCTTCTCTATCCAAAGCAAAAAGCTCATAGCCTTGGAGTGTTTTCATCAATGTGGTGCCAAGCATTCCCTTGGCGCCGGTAATTGCCACTTTCATCCGCCGTTAACTTAAAAGGAATGATTTGACAGAAGAAAAGGAAGGAGCCATAGCATCCTTTGAGCTGACAACTGGCTCAAAATCTATGGGCCAGCTAACAGCGATTTCAGAGTCATCCCACTTTATCGACCCTTCGTCCTCCGGATGATAAAAATCAGTGCATTTATATTGAAATTGAGCCTCCTCGCTCAGGACGACGAATCCATGTGCAAAGCCGGGAGGAATCCAAAGTTGATTCAAATTTTCAGATGAGAGAATAGATCCAAACCATTTTCCAAAAGTCGGAGAATCTTTTCTGATATCCACAGCTACATCAAAAACTTCCCCCAAAGAAACCATAACCAATTTTCCTTGAGGATATCTTTTCTGAAAATGAAGTCCACGTAGAATGCCCTTTGAGGATCTGCTTAGATTATCTTGCACGAAAGGAAGATTAACACCCGCTTCTCTATAGCGTTCTTCTTGCCAAGTCTCGACGAAACATCCTCTTTTATCGCCAAAGATTCTGGGTTTGAACATAAGTACCCCGTCGAGAGGCGTCTTAATAACTTCCATTTATTTCCTCAGCAAATTTAATAAGTATTGCCCGTATTCATTCTTAGCAATGGGTTTCGCTAATTTCTCTAACTGAGAATCTGTAATGTAGCCTTTTCTCCAAGCAATTTCTTCCGGACTAGAAATCATGAGGCCTTGGCGAGCCTGTACAGAATGAATAAACGACGCAGCTTCCAAAAGGGAAGCATGAGTGCCAGTGTCAAGCCACGCTATTCCTCTTTCCATGATTTCTACATGGAGAGAGTTTGCCTTCAGGTAAGCCAAATTTACGTCGGTGATTTCTAATTCACCGCGAGCCGAAGGCTTAACTTTCTTTGCAATATCGAGAACTTTCTCGTCATAGAAATAAAGTCCAGTCACGGCATAGTTGGATTTAGGAAGCCTTGGTTTTTCTTCAATCGAGACAGCTTTTTTGTCTTCATCGAACTCCACAACGCCGTAACGCTCAGGATCTGAAACATGGTAGCCGAAGACCGTTGCGCCTTCTTCCCTGGCCTTAGCTTGTTCCAATAACTGCTTGAATCCTTGACCAAAGAACAAATTATCACCTAAGACTAAGCATGTGTTGTAGCCTTTTATGAAATCCTCGCAAAGCAAAAATGCCTGCGCGAGTCCTTCGGGCTTGGCCTGAACAACGTATTCAAAGTAACATCCCCACTGAGAGCCGTCTCCCAAAAGTTCCTTGAATAGAATCTGTTGATCTGGTGTCGTAATAATGGCAATATCCCTTATCCCAGCAAGCATAAGAACTGATAAGGGATAGTAGACCATGGGTTTATCGTAAACAGGCATCAGCTGTTTACTTATACTTTTGGTTAGCGGATAAAGTCTAGTTCCGCTGCCGCCAGCAAGGATTATTCCTCTCCATTCTTTAGACATTATTAGCGCTCCTTATAATTCTTCTCAATCCATTTTTGATATTCCCCGGATTGAATGTTTTTAACCCAATCTTCGTTGTTCAAATACCATTGGATTGTTTCTTTTAGACCATCTTCAAAGTTATGCTTGGGTTTCCAACCAAGTTCTTTTTCAATCTTGCTGCAGTTGATGGCGTAGCGAAGATCGTGCCCCAATCTGTCCTTAACAAAGGTGATTTGTTCCTTGTAGGACTTACCGTCAGAGCGAGGTTTGATTTCATCAAGAATTTCGCAAATTTTGTTAACGATGAAAAGGTTGTTGCGCTCTGCTCTACCACCGATGTTGTAGGTTTGGCCGATCCTCCCATTTGTCAGAACTTCATTAATAGCATCGCAATGGTCTTCAACGTGCAACCAATCTCTGATGTTCTCTCCATTTCCATATATCGGAAGAGGTTTTCCTGCTAAAGCGTTCAAAGTCATCAAAGGTATTAACTTTTCCGGGAACTGTCTCGGTCCATAGTTATTAGAGCAGTTAGTTATAACGGTCGGAAGTCCATATGTTTCATGATAAGCACGAACAAAATGGTCGCTACTTGCCTTGGAGGCTGAGTAAGGGCTATTGGGAGCAAATGGTGTTTCTTCTGTGAAGGCCGGATCGTCCATAGACAAAGTTCCAAAGACTTCATCGGTAGAGATGTGGTGAAATCTGAATTTATTTTTTTTATCTTCGTCAAGATGTTGCCACCAATCTTTGACGACTCTCAAGAGAACTTCTGTTCCGAGAACATTAGTTCTAACAAAAACATCAGGATCCAAGATTGAACGGTCTACGTGGCTTTCAGCAGCAAAATTTACAACTGCGTCAGGTTGATATTTTTCCAAAAGTTCTTTAACGAGCTTTTCGTCTCCAATATCGCCTCTGACAAAGAGGTGGTTTGGTGCGTTTTTTATCTCATTGAGATTTTCTAGATTGCCAGAGTAAGTCAATTTGTCCAAATTGATTACGTTATTACCAGCCTTCACTCTTTGGAGAACAAAGCAGGAACCGATAAAACCGGCCCCTCCAGTGACAATGATAGTTTTATACATTTAAAGTCTTGAAAAACGTTTAATAACTTGTTTTAAAAAAAGTACAAATCCGATCTCGCGCACGCCTAAGTAGAACCTCTCTGTTAATGGGACGAAGATCGGGGCTTCGAGTCGCCTTATTTTACTTTCTTTATTCTTGTAAGGTGCAGATGCAAATTTATAGACAAGTGACTTTCTAAAAACAGAATATTTTTGAAGAAACTTAAATAATGACTTCTTCGAATTCTGACTACTGTTATGAAGCCGCCAACGCGTCAATGGGATATCCACAAAGACGCCATTTGTCTTTTGGAAAATTTGAATCCATAAATACCAATCGAGCCAAGCGTTCACGGGGGTGTCAAAGTCACAACCGAGAAGTAATTCTCTTTTAACCATGGAGCACGAAAATGTGGGAATTAAATTTTCCCTCAAGATATGATCTTGGAGGTCTAGCGTCCCTATACCACCCTGAAGTTTTTTTAGTTGTTTCTCTACTCTAGGCACGTAACTTCTAAACCAAGTATCGCTTGCACCAACCTCAATTATTGGATCTATTTTATTAGAACAAAATCCAACATTTTTGTCTGAAACTGCCTCCATCCTCTTTGATAAACAACTGAGATTCCAGACATCATCAGCCTCTAAGATGGCGACCCATTTCCCAGAAGCCTGCTTGATGCCTAATTCAAGTGTCCGCGGCAGACCAAGATTTTGATGATTAGGATGAGTAAAAATTTTTATTTTCGAGGACTTTTGTTGATATTGTTTGAGAATGCTCATAGACGAGTCTCTTGAACCGTCATCAACTACGATTACTTCAAAATCTTGAAAAGTCTGATTGAGGATGCTGTCAAGAGTTTCTTTTAGAAAGCGATCGTAATTAAAACTAGGAACAATCACAGATATCTGTGGTGCTTCATCCATTTCCTCTTCACATTTATTCAATTTTAGATCTACCATTTAGACACTTCTTGCCATTCTTAAGAACGATTCACTCAATGAAATTTGAGGTGTCCAACCCAATTTTTCCAGTTTAGAAATATCTAAGTTGATTTTATGGGTGGGATTAAATTTTCTACTGAGTTCTGAATCTAATCTGATTTCAAATGTAGTATCAAACAGATTTGCAACAAGTTTCGCCATCTCTGCTATTGAACAATAAGAAGCAGGATTTGCTACGTTGTAAGCTTCCGATTGTTTCCCTTTTAGCATTATTAAGAAAATGGCCCTCAATGCATCAGTGGTATAGATATAACTTCTGCAAGTCTCACCTTTTGTGTAAAGGGCAATGGGTTTTCTTTGTAAGGCCTTATGTAAGAAATCTGCAAATACTCTTTGATCTTTTTCAAGATCAACCCCGGCGCCAAAACATTGTGTCAATCGTATTACTTTACAAGGAATTTGGTACTCTTCTGCATAAGCTTTGCATAAGGTTTCCGCAACTCTCTTGGCTTCCGGATAAGAAGATCTTACTGAAAATGGGTCAAGTTTTCCTTGTCCTGACTCATTAACAAGGCGCTCTGCAGTATCGCCATAAATTTCCATCGTTGACAGCTGGACGAAGGCTTTCACTGTCTTTTTTCTGCAAAAGGAAAGTAAATTATTGAGATCTTCGTAAATTGTATTTACTACTTCAACTGGATTCGATACAAAAAATGCACTTGATGTAGGCGAGCCAGTATGAATTATGTAATCTGCCCTTCCCTTTTCAAGGAAATCTGGCAACGTCGCAAATTGAACATAGCCTAATAAATCTCTAAGTTTGCTTTCCGCTTTCTCAGGATCTCGAGAAATCCCCAATATCGTTATGTTCAAATTCCATTTTTTCCTAACTGTCGCTAAAGTTTTCAAAATCAAAGAACCTAATAACCCAGAAGCACCAGTAACTGCGACAATAGAATTATTCAAATTTTTCCAAGGAATATTACAATCAGAGATAATTTCTTTAATATCTTTTGCAAGTTGATTCATGTTGATCAAAGTTTTTTTAACTGCTTGTCCTCTTCCATGTCAAAGAGCGCCCGCGCAAAGTAAAAATCTTCTGGAGTGGTAATTTTGATATTTGCCCCAGAACATTTGACAGTAAAAAGTTTTTTTCCGTATTTAAACATCAACGAAGAGGAATCAACCGCGTCTGTTATTCCTTCTTCCTGAGCTTGTTTATGAACTTCCAGGATATCCTGCAAATAAAAAGTTTGAGGAGCTTTTGCTAAGACGCACTTACTTCTTTCATATACCTCAGAAATAGTCTGCCCTTCTTCCATAACTGCGATGGTCTCTATTGCTTGGGCAACAGTGATAGCGTTTCCATTTTTCTTTGCACATTTAACATTCTCTGAGATTGTTTCATTGCTAATGAAGGGTCTAACTCCATCGTGAATTAAAACAATCGGGTTACCCTCAGCCAATCTCCGAATCTCAGATAATCCATTGAAGATACTTTCTTGTCCCGTCCTTCCTCCCTCAATGACAGAAAGAACTTTGTTTACCCTATATTCTTCTATTATGTTTTTTAAATAACCGACGTAGTTAGAGAGACAAACTACTACGATAGCGTCTACAAAGGGGCTTTTAGCAAATTTTTCAAGAGTGTGAACAATAACCGGCTTGCCTTTAATAACCATAAACTGCTTGGGACATGACGAGCTCGTCATCCTTTTACCCATTCCGCCAGCAAAAATTAAGGCAACTGTCTTCATGTCAAAAATTAGTCTAGCTATTAATCCTCACTATTATAGTGCCGCCGAAGCTTTTATATCCTCGCGAGCCTCTGCGGCCAGGTCGGACGCATCAGAAATTAAATAGAAGACCACGATAAGGGTTTCCTTTTGAAGGGAGACCTTAGCCCAGGGAGCCGCTAGATGCGTATGCAATCATTCATTGCAGCCAGCATATCCTCAATTTTATTCAGCCTCGCCCTGATCACCGGTTTGGACGGCGCCTCTTTGCCCGTTGTCTCTTCCAAGCGTGTTTGGATTTTCGTCGTGAAGTTTAGGGCGATCTTGTTAAGCAGTGTTCTTCCGGCCAGATACTGAGCGTTTGTGCACTGCAGCCGATCCTGATTAAAGGCCATATCTAACGCCCAATGGCCTTTGTTTTCAATTGCCCAGTGCTGACGAATGGCACGATGCAGAACCTGCTCCACATTCGGGGCATCGTACCTTAATGATGAGATGTAATAGCGGACCTGAGGCCCAAGAATTTCTCCGGTGTTTTTCTTCACCGTGTCAGTGACGGCTTCCACGATCGATCCTTCATCGAGGCCAACCCATTTATTAAGAATTTCTTCCGGTAAAAGAGCTCCCGGAAGAACTCGAGTTTTTCTTTTCGTAATTTTGCCGCCTTGGTCTGTTACCGAAGGCCGCGCAATTTTGTACTCATGTGTTCCCAGTTCGAAGAATCCGCGCACCTGTTCATATGTAAGATCCTGATTAGCCTTCAGAGCCAAACAGTAGTCGGCCTTTTCGGCAATGATCTTTGCGGCGAACTCGATTTGTGTATTTAAAGCATCTGCCGTGACGATTGCCCCTCGAATGTCTAAAGTGCCGATGAGCTTTGAGGCATGGGTAATTTCGTTGTTCTTTTCACCGATGACTTGCTGAGCCAGAATCAACTCGTTGTCTGCATCCATGATGTTTAAAACATACGGGGAGTGCTGAGAAGAATCCCGGGAAGCCCTGATAGCCTGTCCGTCGACAGCAATTACCGGGTGAGACAGTCTGCTGCGCAGCATCTCAACGAACCGTTCGATCAGAGCGGCATTTTTGTCTTTGCCGATAATCATCGTGATGCGCCTGACGGTATCGTGAGATATTTCCTCATCAGGAAAGTTGGGGAAGCTCTTGCTCAGCAAGGGTCGGCATTGATGCCAGAACTCTGCAATTTCCGTGCAGGAAGTTTTGCCTTGCATCGCAGCAAGAAGAATGACGCAAAAGACAATATCCAATGGGTAAATGATCCGTCCGGGATCTCTGGGATCAATCACTTCTTGGGCAGGTGCGGCAATCTTAGCCGCTTGAAGTGAACCTTTTCTTCTGCGCGGTTCCAGAGTAACCAATTTCTCCAAATCAGTTTCACCGGGCGGAAGTTTTCCCAAAGTCTCCGTTGAAATTCTTCTGCTGTTTTTGATCTTTGGATCGTAAACGCTGACGACTCTTTGAATATAAGTCCAACCGTCTTTTCGTTTCGCACGAATGATAGAAGTGTGCTCTTTTGGGTTATCAGATCTGGGTCTTGACATAGCAATCACCTTGTATTGATCTCTAATATTATACTATTCATCACGATAAAGGGCAAGCACTTTTCCTAATAAATTCATGCAATTATCAGAAATTTTCGCAGATATTATTCAGATTTTTTATTAATATCGTGCGTCGAACCTGCTCTGCGGCTCTCATTCGTAACAAGTAGAATGTTATCTTTGTCTCCTGTAAAATACGCTACTTGCAGTGATAGCTTCTTCAGCATGAAAAAGGTTAACAATTCCAACTTGGCAACCGGTGTTGGGTTTGCCGATTTATACGCGTCCTTTAAAAAGATAAGACTTCCCTTGTACCTCGCGTGGGCAGACATCCGCCAAAGATATAGAAGATCATCATTGGGACCTTTCTGGATCACCATTTCTACAGGCGTCATGATCGCTTGCTTAGGAATAATTTTTGGAAATCTTTTTGAAACCCCTATTCAGGAATTTTTTCCTTTTCTTTCGGCAGGTTTGATCATTTGGGGACTTGTCTCATCAACCATTTCTGAATCTACAACGGTATTTACCTCAGCGGAGGCTGTCATTAGGCAGTTACCTCTACCGCTCTTTACGCATGTATTGAGGATGGTTACGAGGAATGTGTACATCTTTTTCCATAACCTAATTATTTATCCTATCGTTTTGCTTGTTGTTCAAAAGAGCATCGGACTAGAAATTATTCTTTTCATTCCGGGATTTTTTCTTCTTCTCGTCAATTTATTGTGGATGTCTTTGTTACTGGGAATCATTTGTGCGAGATTTAGAGATTTAGTACAAATTGTTCAAAGTTTTTTGCAAATCGTCTTTTACATTACCCCGATCATTTGGATGCCAGGCCTACTTGCTCGAAAGACTGGCGCCATGATTTTGGAACCTAACCCCTTCTATCATCTCTTAGAAATCGTCAGGGGTCCTCTTCTTGGTCAGGCCCCTACACTTACAAATTGGATGGTTAGTGCCGCCTTGGCAATATTAGGTTGGCTTCTCACCATCGTTTTCTTTAATAAATTTAGAAACCGTATTGCTTACTGGTTATAACATGGGTCACATAATACTTAAGGATCTTTCCGTTGATATTCCTATTTTCAATTCACAAGGCCGCTCCTTAAAAAAGGCCGTTCTTGGATTTACTACCGGAGGAAAGATTGGCTTAACCGAGGCCGGAAAAACAATAATACGGTCTCTTGACAATATTAATCTTGAAATCAACTCAAACGAGAAAGTTGGCTTAATCGGGCACAATGGAGCAGGAAAAAGCACCCTCTTACGAGTTCTGGGCAAAGTTTATTCTCCGAGTTCAGGTATTGCGAATATTTCCGGAAGTGTCGGATCTTTGATTGATATATCTCTAGGAATAGATAGCGAGGCCACTGGTCTTGAAAATATTTATTTACGAGCAGCACTCTTGGAAATCCCTAAGAAAAAAGTAGATCAGGAACTTGACGATATTATCGAGTTTACTCAGCTGGGTGAATTTATTGACATGCCGGTGAGGACATATTCGACTGGAATGCATATGAGATTGGCTTTTGCAGTTTCCACTATGATCTCACCTGATATCCTACTCATGGACGAGTGGTTGTCTGTCGGAGACCTCGAATTCCAATCCAAAGCCGAGCAAAGATTAAATAATTTAATAGAGAGAGCAAATATTCTTGTAATTGCCAGTCACTCCAGACAGTTAATTGAGAGATGTTGCACACGAGTTCTATGGCTTGAACATGGATCAATTAAAATGGATGGGGATCCAAAGACAGTCTGCGAACAATATTTCGGTTGATACTTATATGACAGGCGCAACGCCCAATAAGGAAATTCAAAAACAACTCTTAGTTCTCTTAAAAGAGTTTGATGATTTCTGCGCGTCCAACAACATTAATTATTCACTTCATGGCGGGACCCTTTTAGGGGCGGTAAGAAATAATGGTTTTATAGAGTGGGACGATGACGCTGATGTCTCCATGACAAGAGAAAACTTCAATAAGTTTTTAAAGGCTATACGAAAGACGTCAACGCCGCCAAATTTTATACTTGATCTTTCTACATCGCAGCGTCCAATGTTATGGTCTACAGACAAAAATATTAACGTTTGGCTTGATGTGTTTGTCTACGACTACATTAGTGAAAATCATTTGCTCCAAAGAAGCAAACTGTTACTTTCTATTTTCTTTCTTGCGTTCACGAAAACCAAAAATACAATGAGGGTATTCAGGAGTGGTGACCATAAGAAAGGCATTGCTAGGATCGTAGTGGAGGGGATTTATTTGACGGGTAAATGTTTTCCAATGTCATGGAAAGTCAAGGCTAACAACTTCCTATCCTCTTTCCTGTTCAACGGATCGAAATCCTTAATCTATAGAAGCAACGATCAGTATGTAGGACTAAAAAAAATTATTCCGGCTATGTGGATGACAACTTATACTGGTCACACCTTTGAAGATTTCAAATTCCAAGTCACTACGAATTGGGACGAGGTTCTTCGTTCTTGTTACGGCGATGACTATATGATTCCAAAAAAGGATTCTGACAAAGTAGTCAAGGCACACAATCTATACAGAACTTTTAGAGTAGAAAATGAGTAGAAGGGTAGCAATACTTTTAAGTGCATACAATGGAGAAAAATATATTAAAGCACAATTAGATAGTCTTCTTAAACAAAAAGGTTGCGAGGTTGAAATTTTTATCAGAGACGATGGTTCAACAGACCGAACTCTCGAAATAGTTCAGAAGTACGAGAATGAGTTACAAAACGTCCATGTAAACAGCGGAAAGAATATTGGCTACAGAGATAGCTTCTTTGAATTACTTTTCCGGGTTAAGAATTTTGACTATTACGCTTTCTGTGACCAAGATGATGTTTGGCTAGAAGATAAAATTTCGGTTGCAATAGATTTTCTAAAACGCACATCTAAACCTGCCTTATATGCTAGTAAAAAAATTTATGTTGACGAAAATCTAACTCCATTAGGAATAAAAGATAAAAGTCTGCCTTTAAACTTAGACTTTGGCTTTTTTAGAGGTGGTATTTGCGGTTGTACAATGGTATGGAACGATTCTTTTCGAAGTTTAATTTGGAAATACAGACCAAAACAAAATTTTAAATCTCACGATGACTACATAAGGTGCTTAGCGATCGCAACGGAAATTGAAACCTTCTTAGACGAAAAGCCCCGTATTCTTTATCGTAGACATTCAGAAAACCAATCGATTTTACCTTCAGACCGGGTACAAAGAATCCTTCGTCGTGGGTTCAAAGAGTTTGGTTCCAGAAAAGATCTTAAGCTAATATGCAAAGATTTAAAGAATGGTTATATGGACGAGCTAACTGTCGAAGCAAAAAGATTCATAGAGGAAATCTCGGCACCCGACTGTTTTCAAAGTAGAGTCGATCTGGTTCGAAGTTCGCACATTAAGACTTTACCATTTTATGAAGAAGTTTTTCTAAAAATCCTAATTTTAATAAAAGGGATAAGCTGAGCTATCTCCAACTTTAGTAATCCATCATTTCCTAAAAATGATTGACTTCGGGTTGTGTCAGGACTTTGATCTATTGACTTTGACCTGACAATGCCAAAAAGCAGTTTACTTCCGACCTCTTTCCTTTTGTTGGCAGATCCTAAGAAGTAGCCGAATGAAAACGGCAATAGAATAGAAATTATTCTACTAATTCGTTCGCAGATGTCTTTTAGAATTTTTTTTAAATCTTAAAAATATCTAAGATTTTATTCAGTTTGACGATTTCGTTTTATCCACCAATCCCTATTTCGAAGAAGTTTGCCAACGCTTTCTATCTTAATACTAAATTGCTCTATACAACTAGTCCAAAACCGGCTCATCAGTGGAGTAGGAATCACAAATTGAAGCAAATTTATTAAAATCAAAAATGTAGTCAGCTTTATCATAGTGCTCGCTTGCTAGAACAAGCAAAACTGCGTCCGATGAAAAATTTTTCATCACTCTCCAAATCAAACCTTCCACGAACAAACCTTTATTGGGAGAATCGAGACGATAAGTTTTTGAATTATCTCTTGTACTCCAGACTTGAATATCTACCGTTCCGGATAGACAAATTAACAACTGTTTAAGTTTTAGATGTGCATGAAATCCGCGTTCATAGCCAAATTTAGTTCCGTAAATATAGTAAACCCTCTTGACTTCAAACGGAACAACTTCAGAAAGAGATTCCAGCGCAATTAAACTTCCTCTTTTATCCGTATGCTCCTGAAAAAACACTTCTTTTACATTACTCATTTTCCTTCCTCAACAATCGCTTTAAGTTTTTTCTGAGAGATTTTGGCATATAAAACCTTATTAATACGTACCTGACAAACGATGCAAGGTATAAAAAAATATTACCTTGAAGCAAATTAAAGCCAAACTCCCTCCTGTACACATCTAAATAAAAGGACTTTATCCTTTTTTGGTAACTATCACTAAGTATTGTATTTTTCCCGTGTATTCGATATGAAAACATTACTTCAGGGAAAAATTTAAATTTTCCTACCTTAGATAATTGTAAATTCATCCCCCAATCTTCCAATTCAAAGACATATTCTCCGGCCATATCGTAAGCTGAACGTCTAACAAGATAACCATTAGGGACATTATTGCCTCTTAATAAGAAAAAGTAGTCACCAAATTTATTTTCGTTCTCCATTCCAGGTAGGAGTCTAAATTTTTCCCCCATTGTCGATATACGGTCCCCATTATAATGAAGTCTAATTTTCTGAGAGTTATTGTCAATGAAATTATTATCGCCTACTGCAAGAACATACTCAGAATTGACTTCCAAAAATGAAACCAATTTTTTTATTGTCAAAGGAAAAATAACATCATCGCTAGCTAGAGTAAAAATATACTTACCACTTGCAATTCGAATTAAAGAATTTAGGCTGTTCTTAAGTCCCTTGTGTTCAGGAAATAATATTTCAAGCCTTTTAAATTTTTCCTTCAAAATATTTCTTCGTTCAAGAATGAGCTCCCTTGTTCCATCAGTTGACCCGTCGTCACAAATGAGCAATTCTAAATTCGGGTAATCGATGTTCTCAAGAGCAGTTAAGTTCTCCTTTATAAACGACTCATGATTAAATGAGGGTAAAATGATGGAAACAAGAGGCTCAGTATCTTTCATCTGTTAATTCACTTCTTCCAATTGTTTAGAGCCTTGATGACATAGTCAACCTCTTCATCAGTCATAACTGGCGAGATCGGAAGGGATAATATATGTTCATGTATATACTCACTTCTTGGAAGAGATTGGTTATAAAACTCCTTGTAAGCGTCTTGTTTATGAGGAGGTGTTGGATAATGGATTAGAGTTTCTACACCCTTCTCTTTCAGGTAAGAGATCAATCCTTTTCTATCTTCACTTAAGATGGGGAAGACATGCCAAACATTCTCTCTAGGATCTTCTGGAAAATCAGGTAGACCTAACTCTTCATTTCTTATTTCTGTCACGTACCTTCTTGCAATGTCCTGTCTTCTCGAATTGTCAGCCTCAAGATAGGGTAATTTAATATTCAAGAAACTAGCCTGCAACTCATCTAAACGAGAGTTATAACCTTTATAGATATGGTGGTACTTTACATCGGATCCATAATTGGAAAGTGCTTTACATTTAACATAAAAATCTTTATCTTTCGTGGTTATTGCTCCACCATCCCCAAGACAGCCAAGATTTTTTCCCGGGTAAAAAGAAAAGGCTGCGGCGTGCCCCCAACTCCCGACTTTCTTGCCGTTCAGCTCAGCACCATGCGCTTGTGCAGCATCCTCAAAGAGATAAATGCCATGCTTTTCTGCAATCTTAGATATTTTTTGCATCTGCGCAATTTTGCCATAAAGATGTACAGCAATTATTGCCTTCGTCTTTTCATTTATATGCGTCTCAATGTTTTCTGGATCTAAGTTAAAACCATCTAATTCGGGTTCAACGAGAATTGGTTGAGCTCCAACTTCAGAAATGGACAAAATGGTGGCAATAAAAGTATTAGATGGAACAATAACTTCATCACCTGGACCTATGCCAGCCGCTTTCAGGATTATCTTAAGAGCATCAAGGCCGTTGGCTACGCCCAAACAATAATCAACCCCGCAATAATTTGCAAAATTTTTACAAAAATTCTGATTTTGGGACGATCCAATATAGTATCCGCTTTCCAAAACAGTTTGGAGTACTTGCTTAAACTCCCTTTCGAATCTTCCATTAATTTTTTTTAAGTCTAAGAATTTTACTTCCATTTCACACCTTTATGAATACAAATTTAACAGATCTCTTATGGTCTGCTTCAGAGAGTGAGAAACTATATTTCGTTTATCCCAAAAATTTTTACTTCTGAAGCCATAATTAACAGGGTAAAAGTCGATACTTGTCCTATCTGCTGCTAGCTTATCCGTTTCAGTATCCCCCACGAATAACTCGGGACGAATTAATTCCAAATATTTTGCCTTCTCAATAGCTGAATTAACTGGATCGACCACTATGATTTCTTTAAAAAAATCTAATATATGCAATTTTCTAAGCTGACTCTCCACAAGCTTTTTATCTTTTCTTGCTGTTAGAAGGTAGATGTCACTCTTCTGAAAAAGCTTAAGAAGCATTTCTCTTGTGCCAGGGTAAAGTCTGTCATTCTCAATAAATCTTGCAAGTTCAATAGATTCAATCCATTTTTTTGAGATAACCTTCGCTTTAATTTCTTCTATATTGTTTGCAATGAGATACTCAAAAGTAGATGCTCCCTCTTTCTTCTTCCTCATTAAAGAAGATGTATCAAGATCGACACTGGAATCTTCCAAAAGCTCATCTAAAACAATTTTATGCCTTTCTTCGCTATTCAAGATAGTTCCGTCTAAGTCAAATACTAACTTAAATTTTGTCATTTTAGTGACTATATGTGCCTGAATAGTAGAAACAAAAGACTCATCATCCTTATGAAAGCATGAGGCAATATTCTTATCTTTAAGCAAACTTCCACAAATAGCGCGATAACTATTCCATCCACAAGCAACAGAAAGATGACCGCCTCCGGCCATTCTTAAATTTACATCAGTAATTCTCCATTCGCCTAAAGAGCTCTTCATAAATTGAAGGTTAAAGATTCGTGGTATTCCAGACAACTCAGAGAAGGTTTTAACTATATTCTCAAGCTGTGGATCTTCAAAAACTCTGACTTTGTTTGCCACTCCTGATTTGGTTGAAACTCTTTGTCTACATATGCAAGAAAAAAAATCGTTATATTTGAAGCATTCCACCGTCACTTCGGGGCCAAAACAAAGCTCCTGAATTATATGTTGCTTCAAAAACTCTTGACTTTTAATTTCCCTACCTGATAACTTGATTGCTCCAACTGATCCTACACCATCAATTGGTTTCACGAAATACTCTCTCTCATCAAATAACGCGTCTTGCTCATAGGTTTCAGGGACTGGGTAACCGTTTTTTCGCAAAAATTCATTGATCTGAGTTTTATTCTGATAAGAGTCCAGTATTGGATAGTCTGGACCTAATGATTCAATCCCTAGGCTTCTTAATTCTGGATTTGAGGGATAAAACAATAGTTGATCTCTGTCAAAAGAGGGAATTATATAATCTGGCCTTATAACTCTCAGGATATTTAAAATCTCGTCATAATACCCCTCGCTAGAGTTGGGAGAAACCCTATAAAACTCTTTCAGGTAGTGAAGGGAAGCCAAGAATTCAGGAGGTGTAGTGTCTGCGCCATATACCTCTATTTGATCACTAAAATTCTCGGAGCACTCCCTGATTAAATTAAAACACGCGTTGGTCCCGCAACTTAGTATAAAAATTTTCTTTTTTTGCATTACAAATCACCAATGTCGGTTTACTTTCGTAAGGAGTGTTGAAGTAAATTGCCTCGAGAAAAGGAACTTGCCAACTAATGGAATTTTAGATAAAAACAATATTTGCAATGCTCCCATAAGTTGGATCCTCATTTTGATCTTATTCCTATAGTTCTTTCTCGAAGAAAACCTTGTCTTTTTAGTCTTTCCTTTTAAGAAGAATGTTCTGTCGATGAAGAAGTAGGTACCTTTTTCCTCACTAACTTGCAAGATAGGAACACCTAAAAGATTTTCCAAATTGCCAAACCTATGCTTCCATCTTCCGTTTCTTTCTATTGCATAATTCAACGTCTGGACACAGTGCAGCCGGAGATTCTCATCTTCAAGTAGTCTTTTCGCCTTGTCTCTTAAATCAAATCTATCTTTATAAATGATTGAGTCGATTGTTTTCTTGTCTAAATAGTCACCGAACAGTTCCTTCCAGTCTATTTTATCTTCCATAAGAAGGCAGGCTCCGGAAGCCATAATGTCCATAACACGCCAAGAAAAGGAGCTTTTTGCTTGTGGGTGTGAAATATTTATCGATAATTTTGAAGTGTTATAAACCCACTGATTTTCCTCTAAAGTAACTTTTGGAGTCGGGTCGAAACAGGAGGCTATCTCAAAATCGTAATAGGCTATCCGATCCCACCAGCGGACACCATAAAATGTGAAACCCAAATCACTTACAGCTGACATATATTTAAGTCTTTCTTGGCCGACGTAATATGCACGAACATTTGTGTAAAGCCAAGATAGTTCATCTTCCGGATAAGTGTTAAGTCGTTCGTGGGCCTTCGAAATAGGAAAGTAATAGTCCTGCTTGAACCTTTCATAAAGCCATAGAGCGTCCTTTCCATAAAAATTTATACCCTCCGGGATACTTAAAGGATAAAAGTTGGAGCCTATGAATGAGATATTTTTATCTATTTTCTCTTTTATATTCTTAACCACAGTGGCAGGAGGAAAATAAATGTATTTAAACTCTCCGATTTCCTTTGACAAAAAGGAACTGTACATTTGAGCGCTAAAAGATTGGAGGCCCAAAAAGTACAGACTCGACCAATTTCTTTTTATATAATCTTTGTTAAAAAAGGTTTCTGGATTATCTGCATCCACAATGCATACTTTACTTCCTTCTAACCTACTCAACAAATTAGGCGGGCAAGAACCATTAAAATTAAGAACTATTTCTGGCTTGAATTTTTGGATGCGTGCCAAGACTGCCTGGGCCGTCAATTTACTATAACCGCCCCATTTATCCATCTCAACAATATCATTGTTTATGTTAAATCTTATAACATTATTTCCTTCTGAAAGTAGGTAATCAGATATGGCGTCATACATAGTTTCGCCATAGTCCGAAAAATAAGTAATTAAAATATTCGCCATTCTTCTCTCTTCAACTATTAGCCTTATTCTTAGAAACATTTTTAAGAAAGTTCCAGCAGTCTGGCTCGGCGTTGTAATCGTCTATTGTGTGGTTTCTTGGAATGTAATCCACTACGAGACAACCACTAGGACTCAACCCTATTGCTTCTCTTCTTTTCACAAATCTTAAAACTCGATTTATTGGATTATTGCTTTCTTTCGCATTTGTATAAAATGTATTGAGAGTTATCGTTTCTTGTTTGTTGGCGTTAAACTGAAGTAGCCGAACATCTATCGTCGGAATAGAGAACTTTTTGAAGATGACTTGCCTTAGTCTAAATAACAAATCTATATTAACCTGATATCTGGCGTCTAGGATCATCAACAATGAGTTAGCTTCCAACAATCTCGTCTCTAGTCTCTTAATTCGACGATCATACTTTTCTCGGACCGTTCCATAATCCGATGCGAAATCGAAATCGTGAATAAAGTAATAACCAGTTAGGATATCTTTATACTGGAGATGAGATGAATCTCCCTTCTCTTCAGGAAGTACTTCTCTCAGGTTCTCCTCGAGTAAGAATTCCTTGAAACCTCCAGAGAATCCCTTGCAAAGATAATCGAGTGTTGAATTTTCCATATGGAAAACCCAGTCAAAAGGCAGAGATTCAGTTCTTAACCCTTTAAATATCATTTGTTTGGCCACTGCACATGATCCTCCTAATGAAAAAATTAAATCATATGAGTTTCCCATATTCTCCTCTCTTCTATTTGTTTTAAATAAAATTTTTAGATTCTACCAAGTCAGTTTTCAAAAATTCTAGAAACCTCGAATGAATGCCTTACCGTTTATATTAAAAAGCGGGCGTTCAGCATTTTAAAATATCCGAACAAAAAATATAAACAATCCTACCTTATGAACGATTGACCTGAACTGATTTTGGTTGAGTCGATCTTTGCCTAAAAACTAATAACACGTTGACTGTTTTGTTTAAAAACCAAATGCAGTTGATTTTTGGAATTTTAGCGAAGTTTTAAAAGTCAACCATTTTTGGTTTTAACTCTGTGGGGGAATCGCCT
>ERZ772854.1104-NODE-1104-length-28033-cov-4.838302_pt1 | contig 28033 bp, 18 predicted proteins | sample MGYA00580844_ERZ772854 | MGnify/ENA primary metagenome ERZ772854 (study PRJEB29015, sample SAMEA2737727) | human gut metagenome | biome: human gut; feature: human-associated habitat; material: faeces | place: China | collected 2012 ...
TCAGGGTGTCGACCGGCATCATCTTTTCATTGCCTTTCAATTTTGTGCTGGCAAATGCAGACGTTGAGAAGGCAGCCGCTAGACTTCCAGTGGTGGTTTTAATAAAACTTCTTCTCTTCATTTCTCCTCCTATAGGTTATTTACCGGTTGATTTAGATGTTTTTATTCTCCAGCCTTAGTGAGAAGGGCAAAACGGGCTAAGGTTGGTAAAAATACAGGTCAAGGGATGTAAAACCGGGGCTGGATTAGTATTTGGTATGTAAGGGATAACCCAAAAGATTAGATATGAGGCATTAATGAAAATAACTGTATCGCGAAGAGAACTGTTGATTTTTCTACTAAGTAGAAATTCTTGTAGGACTATGTTCCATCTCTCCTTGGAGAGACTTCATGGAGACTTCTTAAATCGCTTTCTTAAATCGATCGCCCTGCAAAAATAAATTTCTGAACCATCGGTGAGCCGGATCTCTATGCTTACTGTCTGACCAAATGATGGGCATCTTTGGTTTGTTTACTTTAAGATACGGGGCGAGGTCGACAATGGTGAAGTTCTAATACAGAGCGCAGGCAGTTTTTGCGCGTTCTTCTGCGCTAGTCAAATAAGCTTAGATTCCGAGGTAGCTTTCCAGGCCATATCCGTAGGGTTGGTTTGAAAAAACTGAATCGTTTTTATTTCTTCCCGAAAAAAAATCATCAACAGGCGACCACTTGTTCTGCTTACGACGAGAAGATAAAGAGACATATTTGAGAGCAGTAAAGTATTAACTAGGTCAACCACTTGTGAAACAGTTTTTCTTGGACAAGTAGGGAGTTGGGAGAGGTAAAATATTAAAAAGACGAAAGGATAGAATGGGGTAAAGAGGTTGAGAGTCTTATACCACTTAGCGCATTGGGTATTCGGATCAAAAAAATAATGAGTATTAGATACTGCGATTTGCACTGAAATAATATAATTATAATGCGTTGTTAGTAGAGGGGTATTATAAAGGTACTTACTGTTAGAATTAGTCAATCTGATATTCTTTAAGCGGATAAAACAAATCTGTTTATCAAGACTCTTGTCAGAATAACTGAAAATGCACTCATGACGCAGATTTAATGGATAGCTGCCATAGCGATCTTGTTATTAGAGTTGAGGCGTCGACTTTCTCCTTTTGATTCGAGAAAAGTAGGGATCAAAAAGGGAGCTCTCCTCAACCGAATAGGGGGGTTAAATTTTATAAGTAAAGTTACCCCTCATAATAATCAGCCTGATATCAAGGAGTAAGAGAGGCCCGAAGCTTGCTCTGCTTTAATGGCTCAGGTCGCCGGTAAAACTGTAACTTGAATGAAAAAGCAGATTTATTAGAATAGCGGTGAAAAAATGACATAAAAACACCCCGGCCGAGGAAACGCAGCCGGGGTAAAAGGAGGGAAAATTTATTTCAAGTATCTGTTGGTGTCTTAGAACGTATGCTTAATGCCGGTTCCAAGTTGCCAGCCGTTGAAGAAAACAGAGGATTTGTCCTTCCAGGCTTTCTGTCCGTTGGCGTATCCTGCATAAGCCCAAAGATTAGTACGCTTGGAAAGCGGATATTCATAGCCGGCGCCAATGGTCCAGACGTCCCCTTTCTTCTCATTAGAGCTTTTCTCAATCACTTTGTTTGTGCCTTTCGCTTTGCGAATGATGTACTTGCCTCCTAACCGGGCCGTGCCGCCTGCTACAGGTGCATGAAAACCTAAACCGACATAATGCTGATCATATAAGTCTTCCTGCGTGGCAAATTGATAAATCACCATCGGCTTGATGAATCCAAAATCATAGGAGCCGCCCGCAGTGAAGTGATACATGGCTTTTCGCAACTCCTCGGTGGCGCCTTCTTTGTTGTCATTGAGTTCAAAAATTACGCTGCCGTCAAACCTTTGATATTGATATTTAGCACCTACGCCGTAGTAATGGTTATTCTTTGACCATTTAACGTCGTCCGAGCCGCTCATCTTGTTTGAATACATGGCGTGTAGCGTTAGTCCCCCGAAGGACGGTGTGACATAAGCCACAGAATTGTCTGCTCGGTCAAAGTTAACGCCGTAATTGGTACGGTTCCAGCCGGAAGCGCCCCATGTGGTCGCGAAAGTTGCGCCTTTTAGGATGCCCGTTGACTGGGCAAAACCCAATGTTCCTAAGCGCCCGAATGTTAGTCGGCCAAAACCGCCTTGTATATAAAGCGCGGATTCACGATTAAAGGCCTTGTTCGATGATGCCGCGTTGCCGTCGTCGATGTTAAAACCCTGCTCCAAGATAAAACCGACTTTGTAACCACTTCCTAATTCCTCGACTCCGGTCAGACCCCAACGCGGACCGCTCGTAAAACCAGATTTCAATTCGATTGTTGTGTCACCGCCATGTTCAGCCTTTTGAGCCAAGATTCCGGCATCAATGACTCCGTATAAAGAAACGGAAGAGACGGCATAAGCGGCAGGCGCAAAGCTACAGAATAATAGGGATAATAACTTGGTTCGCATTTTAAATTCTCCTTAGCTCCAGTTTTTAAGATTTGCCGCGTTCTTACCGGCAATGCGCCCGTAAACTATGCATTCGGTAAGGTTCCCGCCGCCTTGGTATACAAATTTGAGAGCGGAGGCAATTTCTCCGGCGGCGTACAGCCTGGGAATGGGGTTACCAAACCAATCCAATACTTCACGTGCACCGTTGGCTGCTAGGCCGCCTTTGGTATTCGGGCCTCCTGCTACTAACGGAACGGCATAGTATTTGCCCGTGTTTATCGGTCCTAATGTATTGGCTCGTCTCTGAAACTCTGCGTCTTTACCCTGTGCGCAGGCAGCATTGAATTTTTCAATGGTCTTGACAAGATTTTCGGGGACCATCCTATCCTTGTTGTCTGGCTGGGCTTTGATTTTTTGAGCAAGTTCCTCAGGACTGCTGGCTTCTAAAATCCAGCCGCGTCGAATCGCATCCTGATTGTCTTTTGTCCATGGCACAAAACCAAAACCAGCAGTGGAGTGTCCTAAATCCGTTAGCGTTCGCTTGCCCAAAAGCTGATCATCACAAATGAACCAAGCCGGAAGGCGAGGGTAGGTGAGGTCGTCAATGTTCATGTGAACCGCCTCTTTGTAGAACATATAGCGACTCGGGTCTTCAATCACTTTTGTTTCCGAGCAGAAACGGTTGCCGTAATTGTCCACTAAAATTGAGTGCTTAGAACCTACAACCGGAGTATCCAAACCCATCTTCAAACCATGATGCATCACAGGTACCGACATGATCATGCGAGCAGCCGCTTTCCCGACTTTCTGAAGTCCGGCACCGACAGCAAGTCCCATGATGATTCCGTCGCCGGTATTGTCGGGAGAGCCGTAAAACGCCCATCCGGTTTCGCCGGGACCTTCTAAAAATGCCTTTCTCATAGCCTTGTTGTACTCAAAGCCGCCGGAGCAGAGAATAACTGCTTTATTCGCCTTAATATGCAAAGGTTTTCTGTTTGCTGCCGCGATAATACCAATGACCGCCCCGTCATCATTGGTAATGAGTTTCTTGGCTGGAGTTTCATACAGTACATCAATCTTACGAGTAAGAACACCGTTGTATAACGCATTCCAGAACGCCTCTCCTCTGGATTTTTCGGCCTTGGGCTTGTCCTTAGCGTTATATCGATTGACTTTGTCGCTGTAGCTGGAAGAATAGGCTCGGTAATGACTTTCCATTGCTCCCGGGAAATTCTTAAAGGCCGCACCGTTCGCTTTTCTCGGTAACGGATGGAATTCCGGATCGCACATCTTTAGGAATTCGGCATTCATGGGAGAGTAATCTGCCCAGCCTTGGGCAAGACCTTCGGAGACTTCAGGCTGTTCTCCCTCGCTTTTCCAAGAGATGTTTTCTCCTGAGAACATGGCCTTAGCATATTCCTTTAAAGCCTTAGGATCTCCATCCTTGTCGGGACAATGAAAGCCCCCTCCCGACATTCTTGTGTTGTTATATAAATGGTTTTTAGCCTGCTTCTCAAGAACAAGGACTTTTGCTCCGTTGTCAAAAGCTTCAATAGCTGCAGATGCGCCGGCGCCTCCTAATCCTACGACAACAACGTCATAAGTTTTGTCCCAAGATGAAGGAATCGGTTCTTTAGCTTGAGCTGCGCTGATTCCGAACAAACCGAGGCCGAACGATGAGCCGGCTAAAAATTTTCTTCTGGATACAGACATAGTAATTCTCCTTGGAAAGTAGAGAAGTTAAGGAACTTCAAAAACAAAGGTCCCGTGACATTCTTCACAGTAATTGACACCTTTTTGATGGCCTTTATGACAGACAATGCAGCTGAGGTCGCCGTCATGCTGATCATGCGGATTGATTTCCGGGTATTTGGCTTTGGTTCTATCAACGGCTTTTTGATAGTCACCGTGACAGAGCTGGCAATTTTTTCCGATGACAGCGGCATTTCCTGTGATTTGAGCGGCACCGTGGCATGCCTGACAATCAGTGCCTCTGGCTTGATGTCGATCGGCAAGAAAAGGTTTGTTCTCTGCGGAAAAAGAGATAGTTGAGATAAAACTTAAGTGAAGTAAAATAAAGGAAACGAGTAATGTGTATTTCATAGTCTGCCTTCGTTGCTTTCATCAGTTTTTATTTAACAACGGTTCGGTACTAGAGTACCGATGGAAAATTCTATGAAGTACTTATTCCTCTTAATGCTGCTTTTCAGCCTCTTCGATCGCATATGTGCGTCTGAGGGAGGTGCGGAGCTTTGTACTCCGAAAGTCAGACTGGCGATTTCTACGCTTGCTGAGCCGAGTACAAGCCAGCCCCTCATCTCCATGACAATTACTGCCCTTAAGAAAGAATTTGGTCCGGACCATGTTGAAGTCAACGTCTATCAACTAAAGGATTTAGAACGAGTTATTCGGAGAGGAGATGCGGACGTTTTTATTTCCTCTTCTGGAACTTTCCGACGTTTGGCTGATTCAGGTGCCAGAAGCATCGGAACGATCGTCAGCAATAAACTTTCCGATCCGAACAAAAGTGAAGGCTCTGCCTTAATCGTCCGGGCAGATCGCCTTAACCTTCAGCATTTGGCCGATTTGAAAGGGAAGGTTGTCGCAGCCAATATGCCAAACGGTTTTTCGGGCCACCTCATGATACTTCATGAAATTTATAAACATGAAGGTAATCCCAAAAAGTTTTTTAGCAAAACGGAGTTCGTCGGACACGATGTCGAAAAAATCATTAACAAGGTACTCCACGGAGAAGTCGATGGAGGAATTATCAGAACTTGCTACTGGGAGGAATACGCAGACCGTCATCATTTAAACAAAGATTTAATCCGGGTAATTGATGCAAAAAAAGATTCTGCGCATGCCTGCAAACATACTTCAGAACTCTTTCCGAATTGGATTATAGCTACCACTCCATCAGCATCTCCTGAGGTTGCAAGGCGTGCGGCTAAAAGTATTCTCTCGGTAGAGCCTAGTGAAAAAAAACGGTCTGTATTGGGGGCTTTCAACAGATTTTACCCAGTTGGATCAACTTCTTAAGGATCTGGAGATGGGACCCTATGAAGTGAGAAAAGGTGAGTTGGTTCAAACATTTTTAAGACACTATAGGAATGAAATTCTAGGCGTTCTCTTCATTGTCTGTGTTTTTTTGCTGTCTCATTTTCGGATTCGCTATTTGGTTAAAGTCAGCGGTGCTGAAGTCGGTGTGTGGTATGGAACTAAAAGAAAAAGGGCTGAAGAAATCGATATTGCATCTATTCAAACTGTAGAAAGGATGGATGAAGAAGAGCTAAGGCAGTTTCTATCTTCTTATGGAATGCTCATCGTGGACGAGTGTCATCATGTCGCTTCTCCTAATTATCAAAGAGTCGTTTCCTCCTCTGCTGCTAAATATCGATACGGCTTATCGGCTACTCCGGTCAGAAAAGACGGAAAGGAAAAGATAATCAACTTTCTGTGCGGCCCTGAACTAGTAAGAGTCGAAGAGAATTTATCCGCCAAATGTACCTATCGAGTTCTGGAGTTTGACGGTCTCTTTTATCCGTTTACAGAGAAAGCCACCTATGCGCTGCTTGCTGATAACGAAGTACGATCAAGGCGCGTCATAGAAGAAGCCGTTTCTTTGTATCAGGAAGGAAGAAAAGTTCTCCTTTTGACGGAACGAGTAGCCCATCAAAACAAACTTGAAGAGATGTTGATAAACGAGAATGTCCTTTTCTTTAATTTTCAAGCTCGATTGAAGGCCAAGGAAAGAGAGGAAATTTTCTCGAAAATCTCCAAACTTCCCGCTAACGAGCCCTTCATACTGCTTGCTAACGGAAAGCTAATCGGAGAAGGGTTTGACTTGGAAAGACTGGACACCGTCATCTTTTCATTTCCATTCTCCTGGAAAGCTGTTGTCACACAGTACATCGGCCGCGTAATGCGTCGCTCACCGTCCAAGAATCATATCCTCCTAATTGATACCGTGGACAGGGGGAATCCGATCCTGGAGAGAATGTTCAGGAAGAGGCAAAAAGTTTACGAAGCGTTAGGCTTCAAACCTCAGGATGCTCAGGCGGACCTTTTTGTTCGTTAACAGGAGCAGTGCTGTTGGGCGGTCGGATTATCCTCTGCAGGCTTAATGCTCATTTCTCGCTTTTGACCATTCCTTTTGCTTTTCCAGGTTAAAGAACTGATGCAATATCTAATGGTTTAGGGGCGAACATGTTAAAAGAGATTCAATAGTTAGGGCCAAATCCAAAGGTAAATAATTGGGTTATCGTCATGGGAACACTAAATGGCATTTACACTTATCGCTCGAATTTTGAAAAACCTTTAAAGATTTTCATATAAGAATCTAAGAGGTCAGCGGATTACCACAGGTGCAATCATGGAAAAAGATATAGATGATCTCATTGACCAACTCAGTCTTCAGCAGTTGAAGAAACTGGTTAGCAAATACGCGAGATTAGATAGGCAATTAAGAGACGAAATCCTTTCGACAGCATCTGTCAGGAACGCCTCCTTTAACGGACTTATGTTGGAAGAATGGAGGCGAAGGGTAGAAGAAGCAATTGTCAGAGATCTCAAGGGTGAGTTAGATGATTACTACAACCAAAAATTCGTCAATTGGGATTCAGCGGTCGCAACTTTGGCAAAGGCTGTAAAAGATTTACAAGTACGAAATCAATCAAATGATGCTTTCACATTGTTGGATGAAGCTGAAATACGAATCGCAAAGGAGTCGGAATGTGAGTTTGTCGAAGATGAGTATGGAACCGATATCTATGTTGAGTATGAGGACGTGTCCAAGAAAATTAATAAGTTGAGACATCTTGTCAAAATCGAATCTGACAAAACCGAACGGAATTATTTTTAGCTTTGTTTAAAGCAGCAAAAGAAGGCGTCAGGATTTCCGATGCCAGAGTAAACAGTTCGGATTCCCTGTTGGAGATGAGGAAAGTAGCGAACAAAAGGATCCTTTAGCAACAGTGAATCGAAGTCAGACACTTAGGATTCTCAAACAAAACAGCAGAACAGCCGGAGATCCAAGCCTCTCCGGCTGCTCAATCATTACTAACTTAGTGGTCAAAGACTATTTTGCAGCCTCTGCACCGGCAATTCTTCCGTACACTGTCGCCATAACAAGTCCGGAAATTCCACCGCCGCCAAGTCCGGCTTGATAAGCCAAATGGCCTGTGACGTCACCGGCGGCATAAAGTCCAGGAATAGGGGTGCCGGCCGTTGTCATGACTTGAGCCTTCTTGTTGATTTCTAGTCCCGAATAAGACGTGTAAATTTGCGGCTCGCATTCAAATGCGTAATAGGGTCCTTTATCAATCGTATCCAGCAGCTTAGTGCGGTTTTGATATCTGTCCTTGCCCTTTAACACGTCTTCGTTGTATTCCTTAACGGTCTTTTCAAGGTTTTGATAGTCAATTCCTTCTGCCTTTGCCAGATCCTTTAAGTTGTCAAACTTGTCGACTTTTTGCTTGTCGAAGAAAATCTTCAAGCTGGTATCTTTGTATTTCTCAACGGCTTTGGAGTCAAGAATCCAATAGGCGAGTTTGAATTTGTTTTCGACCATCTTGTGGTTAACGGCGAGATAACCGCGAGTCTCATCTTGGAATCGCTGTCCGTTCTTATTAACAATGATCAATGGAACTTCAACGAGAGGCTGACCGATGGATACATTGCTGTGTGTTCCGACAAAGAGCATGTTCATGCCGAAACCGTAATGTTCAACAATGACATTTGCTCCAAGCGCGGTTGCAGCCTTAATGCCTTCTCCGACATTAAGCTTAGAGCCGTGTGATTTAACGCCTTTCAGATAAGGATGATATTTTTCAACCATCTCTTTGCCGTTAGCAAAGCCGCCGGTTGCAAGAATCACACCATGGTCAGCATAGATTGCGTACTTGTTTCTCTTGTTATTTTCTACGATTGCACCGATGACTCGAGCATTTCGTTTTTCACTTTCAGTAATCAGAGAAACAAGTTTAGTGTTCAGGATAATTTCGACGCCGAGTGACTCTGCTTTTGCTTGCAGTGCTTTGATGGCTTGAGGTGAGCCGACCCTATAACCTGGAGCAAAATAATGAACACGTTTGCGATTGCCTATGGCCTGAGCGGGCCGATCTGTAAACTTGACGCCTAAAGATTCAAGCCAATCAAGATCCTTTGGACCTTGTTCATAAACCAACCGGGCAACGCCTGTGTCTCTCTTCAGAAAACGATTCAGCTTCAGTCCTCTTTCAAGGGAGTCTTGCCAGTTAATTTCCAGGGAGTCATCAATTCCGGCATTTTTCTGAATCTTAGTGCCGCCAATCCAATATCCTGAGCCGGAAAGGATGGAGTGGCCGCCTAAAAATCCGCCTTTTTCAACCAATATAACTTTTGAGGCTCCGCTTTGTTTTGCAGAGATTGCTGCGCACAGTCCGGCCATGCCGCCCCCAAGGACTAAAACATTGGAACGAACGTCCGAACTTCCTGCTGCGATTGCTGTCATAGGTATAGATGTTAAGGAAAAAGCAACGCCTGCAGAGATTTTAAAAAATTGTCTTCTTTGCATAAAATGTCTCCTTAGGTGAAGAACACTTACAGATTAGCGGTCCGTAGTTTTTCTACCTACCGCTTTTACTCAACCTATATTGCAATTTTGCAAGTTAGAGGACTGACCCATGCGACCCAAAAATAATTTATTAAATTGGAAGGTCTTGGAGAGTCTTGAGCGCACTGGCAACTTAACCCAAGCTTGTATCGAAAATGATTGCGATCTTTCAACGGCGTCAAGACAGTTGGCCGCCTTGGAAGAGGACTTGGGTGTCAGCCTTCTCGATCGGAGAAGAAAGCCCATGCAGCCGACAAGGTTTGTGAAAACCAATCTTTCTTTAATCCGTCGAATTGTTCGTCTCCACGATGAATTATTGGAGGAAGCCGCTAAAGAATTGAGCAGCCGAAACGACAAGTTCATCCGATTCGGTCTAACAACGAGCGCAATTGTTCACGGAGTAGTCGGCCTGATAAACAAATTTAATACTGAATATCCTGATATTGAAATCCAATTGGTTCCGGATATGGACCACACTTCGGTTATGAATAGGGAAGTAGACATTTCCTTAGTGCCTTACGAACCGAAAGAATCTGAGTTGACAGTTCTTCCTATAGGCCAGTGTTTCACACTTTTAGTGGCTTCTCCTGCTTATCTGGCTAAACGGGGCGAGCCGAAAATAATCTCCGACCTTAATGATCAGGGTCATACGCTTTTATTAAAGCGCAAACCTTTCTATCCGGAGGCAGAAGATCTCGTTTACGGGGACTTTATTTATGATTTTTATACAGGACAACTGAGAAAATTAAAAGACGATAAGGAAGGGGCGGCCGGCAAAAAGGGCGCCGGAAAGGTAACAACGAAATTTGTCGGTGATCAAAACGGTTATATTTCTGCTCTTTCAGGAGAAGGGATTGCTGTCGACCTGCCTCTTTCTTTCATAAAACGTGACCTTATGGGTGGTTCTTTAGTACCGGTTCTTAAAGGCTGGAAAAGAAAACCCTGGAGCCGAAATCTAGTTGTCCATAAAGAAAACTCACACTGGGAGGAGCTCCATACATTTGCTCGCTGGTTTCAACTGCATGAAAGAATTGACTCCCATCAACGGTGGAATGAGATGTATCAGTTCTGCGAAGTCCCAGAAGAGGCTTACGCCAACCTCTAAAGGCACAGAGGATTCTGATTATTGGTCCGGAACGGTTCTTCTATGCGTAATCTTATTGGTCCGTTATTCCTGTTAGTTAGCTGCTTGCTGTTCAGTGTCACCGGAACATTGCAGCAATTGGCGCCCGAAGGACATACTCCGGTTGTAATCACCGAAGTGCGCATGCTACTTGGCTCCTTAACTATATTAGCTTGGTGTCTATTGAATCATAGGCTTCCTTCTAATTGGTCAGCTGTTCCGTGGAAACCGATGCTAATCGCGGTAGCTAGTGTGTTGTTGTATCAGCTGTTGTTTTTCTACTCGGTAGCGGAAGTTGGAGTTGCGGTTGGTTCAGTGGTGGCGATTGCGACAACTCCTTTATGGGCGGCAGTGGTTGCATTTTTACTTTTCAAGAAGAAGCCTTCTAAGTTTTGGGTATTTGCCACTGTGCTCGCTATTGCCGGTGTTTTTCTGATTAATTTTGGAGGCGGTTTGCAGGCTCAAAGCGTAGATTGGAAACTCTTACTTCCGGTTGCCGCTGGACTTTGCTACGGAGTAGAAATTATCGCGGTTGGGAAGGTGGTTGAGAAACTAAATCCTGAAACGACGATGCTCTTAGAAATGGGCCTTGTAGCCGTGTTGCTTTTGCCGGTGACATTTTTCTTTCCGACTAAATGGATTTTTACAACAGGAGGAATTCTGGTTTCTCTAGGTTTAGGTGTGGTGACTGCCGGAATTGCCTACCCGTGTTTTACCTACGGTATTAAATACACATCTCCTGTTGTGGCTTCTACATTAGCGTTGACAGAGCCGCTGATGGCGGCCGCTCTTGGAATACTTTTTCTTCATGAAAATCTCTCTATCTCCATGGGTTTAGGCATGCTGAGTTTGATGGCATCTGTCATCGTTTTAATTTTTGAAGAACCGAACAATCATTCTTAATTTCTTATGAATTAGAGCTTGAGCAGAAAGTGGTTTTCCTGCCAACCCTGCTAAATTTACTGGACCAATATTCAAGCAAACATTCGTTGTCCTTTGAGAACAGACGGGATTTAATAAATTCCGCGGAATTTCTTAAATGATCTCACTAGACTGTATTTGAAAAGGCAGAATAACGGTAACAATCCGTCTTTAGGCATCTCTCATTTGAGTAATTGATATGCTCAAGTAGGAGTTGTTGTTTTCGCTGAACACGTCAACTCCCAAATGAATATACTGAAACCGCCTTATCCAAGTTAGCGGGTAGTCTAGATTTACTGGGGACAAAGGGCGGGTTTATTAAGTAAGATTTGGACGCCTTTCTTGATTTACCTGCTTGGGTCTTGTTATTGCTTCGCTGATGCGGATAAGGTCCTACCGCCAAAATACAGCTTTATTCATCTTCGATGACGACCATCGATCATCTCCCGATAAATCGCAAAGATTTTCTTCAACCCTAGAGCCTCACTCTTTGTCCTTCGCGTTCAATAGGCCTCGATTGGAGCCCGATTGACTGGTCCTGAGGTGCTTGTTTTGTATTATCGGTTATCACAACTTGAGTTTGTCCCGTTGCCAAAGATTAGCGTGCACTTTGAAAGTTTTACTTCTAAAACATAAGGATAGCTAAGAAAAATGTATCTAAGTTTTTTGTAAGACTGCTTTCGTCGGCTTGAAGCCTTGTTGGAATCTTTCTATTGTTAACAAGGCTGGCTAAGGCGGCAGCGGTCTCTAGCTTGCGATTACTTATTGCATCTGAGTGAGAACTGTTTTCCAGTTAATCCTTTCCTAATTGGCTGAAGAGGTAAAAATGAGTTCTAATCCAATGGCTCTGATTCGTGTCATAGACGAAGAAGAGAGTGCGAGAAACTCTTTGAAATTCCTTCTTGAACAGGAAGGGTGGAAGGTGCGTCTTTATTTTTCCATTAAAGATTTTTTTGAAAATGATAATCCGATGATACCCGGCTGCCTCATTTCAAACATTCAAGTGAGGGAAACATCTGGATTTGAGCTGCAAATTAGGTTAAAGAAAAGTGAGTGCCCGATGCCGCTTATTTATATTAGCGCCTATGCGGATGTCGGGACAGCGGTTATGGCCTTAAGAGAAGGCGCATACGATTTTTTAACAAAACCGATTAATGATGAAAGACTTCTTGAAAGCGTCGAAGCTGCTGTGAATGAAGATTGGCAGTTTCGCTCTACCCTCATAAACGTCAAGAAAAATAGAGAACTTCTCCTCACTTTGACCGGTCGGGAACTCGACATCGTACGCCTCATAACGAAAGGTCTGAATAATAAGGAAATAGCAGAGGAACTGGGCATAGCAGAAAAAACGGTCAAAGTTCACCGCTCATCTATATACCGAAAATTGCAGGTCCGCACTCCATTGGAAGTTTTTAAAATAATTGATAGCGTTTATCGAGGAAATAACCTATTCCGGAGTTATGAAAAAACGCAGTTCCTAGATAATCTTAATAACTTTCTTTAAGAGAGGTGCCTTAATCGGCACCTCTTTCAAAAGGTAATTACTGTTTAATAAGGAGTGCGCCGATCAAATCCGGTTATTTAACCTTGAAATCAAAACTGTGGCACTGTGCGCAATAATTTTCCGGAGCGGCATGCTGCAGATGACAAAGCGTGCACTCTAATTTGTTGCCGTAATGGGGCGATACATGTGGATTCTGAGGTTTTATCCCGTGAGTCTTCTTTTCAATTTCATCGGGAGCATGGCATTTCGAGCATTGGTTAATGTCCGGGGCAGTAATTTCATTTTTCTCACCGTGGCATTCCTTACAAGTTACATTTTTAACTCCGTGGCGATCTGCGCCGAGCGGAGCACTCTCCTGAGCAAAAGAAGCATCAAAGTAAAAAAAGGCAACGGATAAAAGAAAGGAGCTGAGCAGGAGTCTTTTCATAATTCCTCCAACAGAAGGTCGACCAAAAAGATTTTCTTCTGATCGACCATTCTTCGGCTAATTCCTCAAGCGGGAATATTGTTCTTTATGATTTGGCGCAGTTTTCGCCGGCCATTCGTCCGAAGACTAAACAATCTAGGATAGCGACTGAGCCTAATCGGACTGCCCCGTGTACATGTCCCGTCGCCTCCCCGGCCGCATACAAGCCCTTGATAGGTTTATCTGTCTTCACGTCAAGCACCATGCATTTATCGTCTGTAATCAGACCACCCATGGTGTGGTGAACTTTAGGCTGAAGCTCGCCGACATAGAAGGGCGCAGTTTCAACAGGCAATTGCTCGTTATTGATATAACGGCCTAAGACAGGATCCTTTTTGTTTTTTACATATCCGTTGAACTCTTCAACCGTCTGTTTCAACTGCTCGGCGTCAATCCCTTGTGCTTTTGCCAGTTCATCTAACGTGTCATATTTGAAGATTAAATTTCGTTCGAGATGTTTATTTAGCATTCCCGGGCGCTGTGTCTCAAAAGGTTTTACACCGTTTGCATCGGCAATGGCGAAGCATTTACGCCCGTTGGCCTGTTCGACCATAATCGCATCCGCTCTTACTTTTCTATTTGCCAATTCATTCACAAATCGTTTGCCGGCGCTATTGGTCCATAGTCCGTATTCTGCCGCTGCTGTTTGATTGAATTGCCAGCCGATGCCCATGCCTTTTTCATGCGGATTTCCCCATGGGCCACACTGAATCCAATCGTTTTGAGCTTGCAGGCACCCGATGCTGGAGGTTTCTCGCCAAAGTTCGGAGGTCGCTCCCGGCTGATTAGTGGTATCTAAGGTGGCATTAAGTTTCGGATCCTGAATTGTTCTGTAAGGAACATCAGCTGAAAAACCACCATAACAGAGAATTACACCTTTATTTGCCTTCAGGGATTTGTGTCGACCGCTTCCAGCCTTAGGAAAACGGTATCCTTCAAAGACTTCGATGCCTTCTACACCGTTTGCTGTGCGGATGATCCTGTCAACGTACGTTCTTAGACGAATCGGGATGCCAAGTTCAAGACATTTATCTAACTGTTTGTTGACGATTCCTGCGCCTGAGCCAATCTTTGTTGTCACATAGCGCGGAACTGAGTGGCCGCCTTCCTGACCGATCGCATCGGGCAGATATTCGACACCTAGCTCGTTGACGGTCCACTCATAAGTAGAAAGGACACGATCGACCATCTGGTGTACTTTCTTCACATCATTCATGTAGTTGCCCGCCACAAGAATATCTCTTTCAAGAAGCTCCTTAGAATCTTCTATGTTGTGTTTCTTCTGCTGCGGACAACCGGTGGCGGTCAGAATTCCTCCGTTAATGATGGAGTTCCCGCCGGCGGTCGGCATTTTCTCTAACACGATGACGTTTGCTCCGGCTTTTTTAGCTTCAATCGCAGCAGCGAGGCCGGCGAAGCCTGAACCAACCACAATCACATCAAAGGTTTCGTCCCATTTCCTAGTCTGAGCGGATGCAGTCGAGGCTAAGATACCGGCTGAAGAAAATACGGCTCCAGCGACAGACGTTTTTAAAAAGGATCGACGGGAAGAAGTATTCATAAGGCCCCCTTTTGTTAACAAGGTTATTTCAAGAGATCAAGAGTCATTCTAGAGGGGGATAGTGGGCAGAGAAATACGTCAAAAAGTTTAAATGATAGATTTGATTAATCTATAACTATATGATTTATAGTGATAATTAAATTAGTTAAGGTGCGCTACTTAGGACAAAAGACTTATTTGTTAAAACAAATAGATTAGTAAACCTCGCGACAGAAGCAGGAGATATATTTTAAACAGCTTTCTTGATGATGAAGAGAAAAGCACCATAATCGATCTAGCTTTTTCAAAGCTGACTGTTTTTGATAGAACATGGCTTTTGAGGCTTAGGACCGTATGGTTTGTTGGTAGGTTATGAACTTGTTGATTTTGCATTGCTTTAGCGGCGCAGGTCTAGTTCAAAACAAGAGAGGGTAGATTTTTTCGATCGACAAAAAGTTCTTCGCAAACTGCGATTAATAGCTATTCCAGAAGAGTTTTGAATGGGATCTGGTGCCCTAATTGCTGCTTGAGCAGGTACAAATGTTTGGCAACTATTTGATTGACACATGGTGCAGGGAAAATTATAGATATCATCTCTGAAAAAACATTAGTCTCGGAGTGCGTTTTCTTGCTCTCCGAGACGTCCAATTAATCAAGCGATTTTAGGATAAGGCTTTAAAAACTATACTTTAATCCGGCCATAAAGCTTAAATCACGGTAATGGTATGAACCGGCGCGGACAGCAGTGTTTGCCCAGAGGTGTAAGTTGGGATTGAGACGACTGTCTACCCCGGTTTTAAATTCACCCAAGTTGCGTGCGCCTTTTTGTTTGAGGTTAACCCCGTTCATTGTGACTCCGTAATCTTTGGTATTGTGAATCCAATTACCTTCAATAAACACCTGTGCTCCCTCATATTTAGGATTAGCTTGGTTCTTCAGATGGAAGATCGTTCTTGCGCCGAGCCTTGTCGTCACATTATTTTTCCCGACAGCTTCAATGCGTGTGCCATTGGACTCAGTGAAGTTATCAGTCTTAATACCCGACCAAATGACCTGAGCCTGCGGCTGGAAATAAATTCCGACTTGGCGCCCTTCAGAGGTATCAAATTCTGAGACCTTCAGGGTATAGCCCGTCTCAAGAGATCCCGTTAGGCCTTTTGAATGATAGGATTCAACGCCTGAGCTTTTAACTCTGTTTTTGAACCAGCCGTATGTAAGCCAGGTGTCAACGTATGCGCCTTCACGTCCTGTTCCATTCTGGAACCAGGTACCGGTTAAACCAAAATTCAGGCCGTCTACGCTGCCGAGCGCGCGGTATCCTGAATAAGGATTATGGGATTTGGTTCTTCCGTGGCCATAACCACCCATCCATCCGAATTGGAATCGGTTGATGCCGTTGGAAGAAAACGAGACCAGCTCCGTTCCAAGCTGTGTAGCGGCAGTAAGTGTGCGGTTTTTGATTTGTCCGCTGCTCTCTTTCCAGGAGGTATATCCTCCCTGCATTCTCATCCAAAAGTTTCTTGTTTCGTTATTATCGGAATGTGGATCTGTAAACCACAGGTCACCGATCCTGTCTTGTAGGCGATTTGTGAAAAGAGAATGAACGATAGCTTCATTTCCGATATAGGCACCGGCTTCAGGTCTTACGATTGGGATGACTTTTCCGTTGTCTCCGTTACCGCCGTTACCGCCGTTGCCGCCGTTGCCGCCATTGCCGCCATTGCCGCCATTGTTGCCGTTATTGGGCGTATCAGGATTAGTTTTGTTGCTCAGATCGCTGATGAGGTACCAATTTCGATTGTCGCTGCCGGTCCCTCTTTTCAGTTCATAGTCATAGGCTCCGGCGACAAGCCGGCTGCTTTGAACGAAATTGCCATCGGATTTCCCTGAAACATCGATAAGCTTAATTCCATTGAGAGTTTTTGCTCCGGTTCCACCAAGGTTGTTAACGTGGACGATCGTTCTGCCTGAAGTGTCGCCCTCGACGATCATCATGTCGGTTAACGAATCGTCTCCCCCTAACACAGTGTTAAACAAGATTTGTCCGTTATCTCCGGAATAATTTCCTGCAACGATAAGCTTGTTTCCAGCGGTTTTACCATTTCCGAGTACGATCTGCCCGGAGTTGCTCAAATCTTTCCCGACTCTAAATTCAGTTGGTGCTGAGGAGTCTGTATCCCCGATACCAAAGGTACCCTCATTATTCAAGCTTCCTTTAATTGTGCCAAAACCGCTCAAAGTCGATTCGGAAGAAATATTGACGAACGAGCTATTCATCAGCACAGGCTTTTCAGATGTTCCGAGAGTGACGATAGCATCTCTTAAATTTGTAGGGCCGGTCCATTCGGTGTCATTTTGAATAGCGATATGTGCATTTTTATCAAAACTGACTGCGCCTGTCCCGCTGATTTTATCCTGCAAAATGCCTTTCACTCCTGTATAAACGAGCTCTCCGTTATCGACGATGTTGCTTTGTCCAACGGAACTCAGTGTGGGAAGAATTAAGGTTCCTTGCTCGGCAATAAGTGTTTGACCGTCATAACTGGTCGGAACGGTAAATAAGGTTCTTCCGCTTTGAATTTCAACGCTTCCGCTTCCTACAATTGGAATACGAAGTTCTTGTGCCGAATCTCCGGTATGTCCGTTGTTAAAAACAACTTTGGCATCCCCCGGACCTTTTAATTGAACTTCCGGAGCGTTTAAGTTATAAAACGCTTCGTTAGAGCTCGTGTCGCCAAGAAGTAATTGTGCTGTTGCTCCTTCTTTTTGGGCTTGAACAATAACAGGAGATGAGGTTTTGACGTTTGCCCATGGCCTACAAGGAAAGATGTTTTATTTCCGGCATCAGGCGCTTGAATGATGAGGGATCCGACATTGAATTCAGCATTGACTCCTTCATCGTTAATAATCTGTAAGAATGCATTATCGGTACCCTTCACGTCTCCGTACTCTGAACCGCCGAATAGGAAAGTTTTGCCGACTGAGAAGTTAGAATTCCGGATAAGCGCTTGGTCAGAAATCTCTCCCGTAACAGCTAGGTTCTTGACTTTGTTAGTAAAGTTAAGATTTCCTGCAAAAGAAACATCTCTAGCATTTTCAATTAAGAAACGATCATTTTCCTTGGAAAAATTTAACTGAGCAGTACTGTTAGAGGTAGTACCCGCTCCAACGCTGAAAGAGGCTGAGTTTTTTACAACGAGGGAGGCCTGCACATTCGAATCAATAATGTTGAAACTACTTGCCACATTTAACTGTGTTTCATTGTTGTTATTTAGGTTTCCGCCATCCACATACAAACTGATGTAATTAGTTTGACCACTATAAGCACTTATGGTTCTTGCATTAAATGAAACATCACCGTCTCTAGAGCCAATGACGTTAATGAAGAGATTGGGTTCTCTTTCGTCTGTATAAGATTCCCCAAGAGCTATCGGGGGTAAATTTAAAGAAGCTGGTTGGCCTTGCTGCACAGCATTGGTTGGGAGTGGAGTAAACGTCGTTTCGCCGCCTGCTTGAAAATAAGACGGCGAGTAAACTGCTAGCCCCCATGTTTCTAGAGTATAGGAGCCGTTTTTTGCCCAAAAAAATAAGGGGCGGTTTTCTCTGTTAGAAACATCATTCGGATCATTTGAGTTAGATGTGACATCTTGTTCGTTATCAACGAAGACTAAATAAGCCTCTGAGAAGGGAAAGTTATATCCTTCAATGTTCGCCATCGCATCATTAAGAGGAAAAATCAAACAAGCAGCCACTGCAAGGGCAGAGTGTTTCCTAATAAAAGGAGCTTTTGCAGACAGGGGGCTGTTTTTTATGAGTTTGTCTAAACCCGATCCGTTATGCAGAACTTTCATGTTATTCATAATTAAATAAAAGATAAATTATGAAGAAATTTGAATTCTACAAATGAAAAAATATTTTCTGATTAAATATTAAATTAGATCAAATAGACGTCGTCAATAAGTGTTTGATGAATAACAAACAAATCTAGTAGTTGTATAAAAATTAAAACAATTATTGTTTTATACAACAATATTTTTTTTGTTTATAAAAGGATGTTTAAATAACAATTATATCTTGCTCTTTTGGTAAGTCGTATCTAACGATTTTGTGTTAGTAAAAAAAAGCTTCGAGTTGCAGAGAGTTGTTATTTATATAGCATGCTATTTGAAGTTTATATTTATTTTTATGACTTGAGATTATCTAGCCTCAAAAAGAGGTTAAATAAAATATAGTGCCAAGAGAGGTATCCCTAAACGTAGTGTAGAAAAAGTACCTCTTATGTCTGCTTCATAGACTAGGACAGTTGATTGACAAGAAAAAGTCTTTTTATACCTATAGTTATCTACCAATTATTGCCGATATCATTGCACGCGCATCCTAGCACTGCTTCTGGAACGAAGATTATTTGATTTGCTTTTTTGAGTTACTTTTGTTACTTAAAAATCAGTGTGCATTAAAAAACAAATATTAATTTAACTTAATTATTAAAAAATATATTTACTATATTTTTATTGGTATCGTTCTGGTAATTAGTTAGCTATCTAAAAGTCATAATCGAATTATTTCTACTTGTTTCTTTGTTATGAAATTGTTGTAAGAATAAGCAATAACTTCATAAACAGCGTAAAAATTTAATTGTCACATTTGTTTTGATAAATTGAAGCTCGTTTAATTAATCTTGCTCATACCTTTTGCTTAAATTGGTTAAATATGAAAGAAAATAAGTAAATTTATAAGAATTAGTCCTGATGTCTTTTATTTAAAAGTATTGAAAACTATAAAAGAGGGAATTGCTTGTGTATTTAAAAATATGAGGAGCTATTTTTATACATGTCCCTTAATTCCATTCTTATGGATCTAAAAGGAGATAATTAATGAATAAAGCATTTAGGACTATTTGGAACGATGTTCGACAGTCTTTTGTCACGACCAGTGAGATTCAAACATCCCACGGCAAAAGAACGAAATCTTCTCTTAGTCTTTGCATTGCGACGGCGCTCTTTACGTTGAGCGGAGTTGCGTCAGCAGCATATGTTGAACCCGGCGTAATCGGAAGTACATCGTCATGGGAAACCCCCGAATATCAGAAAGATTGGGGGCTTGAGGCTATGAACGCATCTGCAGCTTACTCTCTTGGCTATAACGGTCAAAAGACAGCTTTAGGCATGATGGACTCTGGAGCGCTTCTCTATACTCATCCTGAGCTTGATGGAGAGCGGTTCCGCTATATCACACAGCAGGGAAAATATACATCGACCGGTAATCGTTACCCGCAAGGGGCTGTGTTTGATGGCGCTTACACGAAAGATGAATCATTTGATACGACGGGGAAATGGATTCTTGGCGTAAATGATTCCCATGGAACTCACGTTTTAGGAACAATTGCTGCGAATCGTGACGGAGCCAATCATCACGGCGTAGCTTGGAATTCTACAAGTTATAGCGCAAACACAGGAGGTTCCGATGACAGCAATTACGGTCCTTTCCTTGACTATGGTTTTTTCTACAACGGTTGGAAAACTTTGGCTGATGCGCTCGTCAAAGATAACGGTAAGGACAGAGGCGGCGTTATAAACAATTCTTTCGGAACAAATATCCGCGTATACCGATTGCAGCAGATGATTGGCGGGAATTGGACGGACGCAGGGAATTTGAAGGTATCCGATTTGAATAAAGTCGACGGCGTTAATTTCAGAATCGGACCTCGTTTGGCTCATATCCCGACGAATACGGTTGCCCAGGCCGAGTATGAATATTTCCTGCACAACAAAATCTACGGCGCAAAGGGAATAAAGAGTTTCGTTGATGCGGCTTGGGATGCAGTGAAAGGAACAAATGTCGTTCAGGTGTTCACAACCGGAAATCGCGACATGCACAACCCTTTCTATCGTCCTCTTTATCCTTACTTTAACCCGGAAGCGGAAAATAATTGGGTTGCGGTTGCAGGACTGATGAAAAGAGGCGACCGGTATGAATTGATTTCATCATTTAATGAAGCCGGATTAGGAAAATATTGGACGGTTGCAGCCCCCGGCTCCCGTATTTATTCATCTGCGGTTGTTGACGGCAGTTATGTTGAGCCTAATACCGGAACAGATTCGAACGGCGATCCGGTAGGAGACCTAGGTTCTCCGAGTTACCAAACTTGGGGCGGAACTTCCATGGCTGCGCCTCACGTGACGGGAGCAATGGGTGTTTTGATGTCCCGGTATCAAAGCATGACAGCCCCTCAGGTCCGAGAAGTGATGTTTACAACTGCCAATCATAAGAATCCCGACGGAACCGATATGGTTGGTTGGGAAAATGTTGAAGTGGATGCATCCGGAGCAGTTGTTCGGACTTGGGCAGTGCCTGAAGGAGAGGTTTCAAACCGAATGGGTTGGGGCGTTCCTGATTTGAATAAAGGGATGTATGGTCCGGGTCAGTTGTTGGGCAAATTTGATTACAACATGAATCTTGCTCCGTTAGATGTTTGGACTAATGACATCTCTGAAGTCGCTCTGAAACAACGTGAGCGAGAAGATCTGGAATGGATGGCAAAAACCAAAAACGGAACAGATGCATCAACGGGCGGAAGTTACGAGCTTGGGAATGATTTCGTCGTGGTTGATGGCGACAGTGATGCTACGAATCATGTAATTTCAGAGGACGATGCTCAAAAATGGAGGTCTGCGTATTTTCTGAAGCGTGCACAGGCAATCCAGAACAAGATCGACAATAACCTCTATCAAGGCTCTTTAGTGAAACGCGGTTCCGGTATGTTAATCATGACCGGTAACAATACATACTCCGGAGGAACCACGGTCGAAGATGGTGCTCTGTATGGTTTCTCGGAATCTTTTGGTTCGGGAAATGTGAACGTTAACGGCGGAGTGTTTGGTGTTTTGTCGAGTTTCAATGACAATTTCACTCAAAAAGGTCAGCTCAATTCGCTCGTCGGCATTGCTAGAGCTCCGATACAGAAGGCCAATATAGTGGTGAACAACGGGGGCACCTATGCAATTGTTGCTGATCAGGACGTTCAAGTCGGAAATTTGACGTTTAATCCCGGATCGCTGGTTACGGTCACATCGTTAACAAATGATGCTTTCGAAAAAGCTTACGACGGCATCGATCAAGTCGGAACTGTGACAGCCGATAAAATTGAAGGCTTTAACCAAAATGCTGTTGTTACGCCCGACTACGCCTTAGTGGATCATAAAGTGACACTGGAGGGAAACACTTTAACCGGTATCCTGACCAAAAGTGATAAAACGCTCGCCGATTATGCTTTGACATCTAACGGGGTTGCGGTGGCCAACGCTCTAATGGCCGACAGCAATCTTTTAGGAGGGCTGGCGGATTCGACAAAATCTGAGGCAAGAAAAACGATTGCTTCTCTTGCCAATGATATTCATGTGACAGCCAATGCGATGACGATTGCAAACGGCCAGTCTTTAGTGAGAGAAATTAAAGATCAGGCAATCGGGATCGACGGATCGGCTCGAGTTGCGGAAGTTGACGGCGGTCGGGCTCGATTGTGGATGTCCACAATTGGTAACTGGTCGAAAATGGACCGTGACGGAGCATCCAAGCTGAAGTCAGATTTTTATACCGGCTTGATTGGTCTTGAGGCAGATATCAATGTCAGCAATAAGGTTGGCATATTCTTCGGCGCAGGTAAGACCAAGTTTAAAGGCGGCCATGACGGCAAGATTGATTCCAAGGATTTCCATTTCGGTATTTATGGCCAGTCGAATTTGGATCCGGTACGCTTAAGTTACGGTTTTGCTTATACCCATCAGGACCGAGATTCCAATCGAGTGCTGTTCTATAAGAGTCAAGGCTTCGGTTCTTCGGCCAGCTATAACGCCAAACTCGCTCAGGTCTTTGGAGAAGCAGCATATACCGGTCTGAATCTCGGCACGGTAAATATTGAGCCCTATGTCGGATTGGCTTGGATGCATTTGTCTGCCGACGATTTCTCAGATACGTATGCCGGTCAGAATGTGAAGACTAAGTTTGACAGTCAGAATCTGGCGGTTACGAATGTCGGTACGCGTGTGAAAGTTCCGTTCGAGGTTGGAGCAGCTAAATTCAAGGCGGTTGCGGATGTGAACTGGACTCAGTTTATGGGTGATACTCGCGGTAAATCTAACCTCAAGATCGGCAGCGGAGTCGGTGCCAAGATTCAAAGTGACAAGTTGTCCTCTGTTGCAGCAGTCGGACTCGGTCTTGAAGCTCAATTGGCGAAAAGAGCCTCTCTGGGAGTTTCCTATTACGGTGCCTACGGGAGCAAGATCAAATCCAACGGCGTTGGCGCCACATTCAAATTTGCTTTCTAAAGAAAGTTTTATCTTGGAGGAAGGGGCCCTGGTTTGAATTGGCCCCTTGGCAGAGGGCGATTTCCCCTTGGCCCTCTGCCGCTTCCCTTTTTTGTCTTAATAAATTTAGTGGAAGGAAAAATTATGGATATCATGATTATTCTTCAGATCGTTGTTCTGTTAGGAGCAATTTATATCGGTGTTCGTCTTGGCGGCATCGGCATCGGATATGCAGGCGGTGCGGGTGTATTGGTGCTGGGACTTTGTCTTGGGATGAAACCGGGCAATATTCCTTGGGACGTGATCATGATCATCGGCTCTGTAATCGCGGCTATTTCCGCAATGCAGCTCGCCGGTGGTCTTCAGTATCTTGTTTATATCGCGGAAAAGATTCTCTACAAGAATCCGAAGTACATCAACTATCTGGCGCCGATCGTGACATATGTTTTAACGATCTTTGCCGGTACGGGCCATACCGCATTTTCGATGATTCCTGTCATTGTCGAAGTGGCTAAGGGGGAAAACATCCGCCCCTCCGTTCCGCTTTCGATGTCAGTCGTTTCCTCCCAGATCGCTATTACAGCTTCTCCGGTTTCCGCTGCTGCTATATTCATGACGGGCGCTTTGGAACCCTTTGGCTGGAGTTATCCGACGCTGCTTGGAATTTGGCTTCTTACTACTTTCGCAGGCTGCATGCTGACTGCGTTTATCATGACGCACATTTCCAAACTGGACCTATCTGAGGATCCTATTTATCAGGAACGCTTGAAAGAAGGCTTGGTTAAACCGCCGGTAGGTCTCCAGGAAATGGTTATTACTCCGACAGCAAAACTTTCTGTTTGGATCTTCCTGACAGGCGTTTTATGTGTAGTTGCTTACGCATCTGCTATTTCGCCGGCAGTTGGTCTTATTAAACCTGTTGTTGTTCCCCGTGACGCAGCGATCATTAGTTTGATGCTGGCAGTGGGTGCGCTCATCACTATCTTTTGCAAAATCAAGCTTGGTGATGTGGCAGGAACCTCTGTCTTCAAATCCGGGATGGTAGCGTGTATTTGTGTTTTGGGGGTTGCCTGGCTAGGTGACACGTTTGTCTCCGGTCATACCAAAGAGATTAAGGATTTTGCTTCGCAAACGATTAGCCAATATCCGGCGCTTCTTGCGATTGTGTTTTTCCTGGCTTCGATGCTTCTGTACTCTCAGGCGGCCACAGCAAAAGGAATTACTCCTACGGTTATTGCCGCTCTCGGCATTACGGCAGCCAATCCGGATAATTCATACATGCTGGTTGCTTGTTTCGCGGCAGTTTCAGGGATTTTTGTGCTGCCGACCTATCCGACCGTACTCGGAGCGATTCAAATGGACGACACGGGAACAACTCGCATCGGTAAGTGGATCTTCAACCATTCATTCTTTGTACCCGGAGTTTTGGCGGTTTTCATCTCGGTGGCTCTAGGATTTGTGGTTTGCGGATTCATCTAACTAAAAATACATTCTTATCATCATGACCGCAATCTTTCTGTGGATTTGTAAGGCAGGCATCGTTCTCTACATACTGACGATGGCACTTCTGATAATCGCCTATTGTTGTGTGAGTGCCTACCGAAAATTCGTAGATAAAACAATTTAATTAGGTTCGAATATTCTCCTGTATGCCTCGAGATTTCGAGGCCTTGGGCAAAGGGGGAGAAGCCTTAGGCTTCAATACCTTTGCCTTTTTTTTTGTGTTCGACGTTGGAGAAACCAACTTGTCGGAGAATGAATCAGGTTTAGCCGGCAAACTTTGCTCAAATTGCCTGGACAGCAAAAGCCATACCGTTAGCTGTTTGGTAGATCTTATGAAGTTAAGAAGGGCAATCCAACGCCGTAAGAAAAAGGAGACGGCTAAAACATTCTTAACGCATCTCCTCTTTGACCTAAGTGAACTTCCTTGTGTCTAAAACACAGGACTGTCACTGAATTACACTTCTATGTTATTTCCATCCATAGAAGTTTTTGACTGTGTCCCAGGCTACTTTTTGCAGAAAAGCAGCGTCTTTTTCGGTTAAAGGTTTTTCGCATCCTCCTAAATAAGAGGCGCCTTCTGGTGATTTTTTCGTCAAGGCCGCCAGAATCGTTGCAGCTTCAAGATATGTACCGGCCGATGTTGGGTGGCGATTATCCGCTACCGTCAACTTTAAATCTGGTCTTTGCTTTAGTGCGTTGGCAAAAGCGAGGCCAACCGGAATTACTAATGCGTTGTTTTCGTTGGCAACTGCAATAGTAGCGTCGGCTAACTGTTTGGTCATTTCCGGTTTATCAGCGTATGCCCAAGTCATCAAGAAAGTAGGCCTCGCTCCGGTATCACGGATGTCCTTACTATGAATTGCGGCATATTTCTTGAAAAACTTTGATAATTCCGGATGAATTGGTCCTTGACTATTATCTTGAAGAACAACTGCTTCAAAAACCTTGCCATCAGGATATTTGATGAACTACCACGCACTTACGTGCACGGTTTCATGGGAGCGTGCTTCCATTTTTAGCAACTGACGAACACCTACACATTCATGCAGGTTTCGTACAACTGCGGGCGTGTCCACAAAGACGCCCCCATCGAGTTCGAGCAGCTTTTTGAGCCACTCATCCCCGAGTTCTTTTCGGCCGATATTTGCTGCGCCGTTGATATCGGCATTGATCAAATGTCTTTTTGATGACTGATAGAGGCCGCGTTTGAGCCTCTTCCCAGAGAAGAAAATCGCTGGTTTTCTTTCCTTTGGATCGAAGTCAGGAATTTCATCAAAGTCCATTGAACTGGCTTTAGATGTGTAACTCTCCTCACGCACTGTCACTTGGATGCCAAATTCTTCAGCCTTGTACCGGACCATCTCAATAAACTTATTGTGCGGCAGCATCACAAAATTCTGGTTGTTGCGTTTGCCAAGGTTGACTCTCTGTTTCCAGTTTCGGTTTGTTCCAATGACTATACGGCCCAAATCATGCGCAAGACAAAAATTCACTGCCAGGCGACTGGCCTTGTGCATCAAGTCTTGGATCTGCCAATAACGTTTGACCCCTTTTATTCGGATGTGCTCATAGTTTTTTTTGCTTTTCAGTTCGGCGACTTGTTTGTTGTACAGCTGATTGATGCTCTTAAGTATTTTGCCTTTGACCAAAAACGGCTTTACCCCGGGTTTGGTCGGAACGAAAGTTGCAAAATTATCAATGCCTAAATCGCAGCACAAAGCTTCATTCGGATTCAAAGAGACGCTTTTTGAATTTTTACACTCATCCTTATCGACACGATAAGTCAGCTCTACAATGAATGTATTTCCCATCGGAATAATTCTCAAGTCACCCGTAACTGCGTCCTCCGCTTTGGCGTTGAACTCTTGGTGTTTGCAGCAAACTATTCGAATGGCAGAAAAACCGATATCTTTTCCTCCAGTGATCGTCAGTCGGTAATCGCGGATTTGATAGCCGTTGCGGCCGACATAGAATGTCCGATAGTTTCTCTTATAACCCGGTAAGCGAGGTTTTCCTTGAAACTTCTCAGGGTGCTTCGAGTATTCAACAGCCGCCTTGGCAAAGCCTTTGAACTGTTTGGCTATGACTTGTCCTTGTCTTTGCGCGGAGGCAGCCGACGGCATAGCTCGATAGTCACTGCCGTATTGATGCCTGAGTTCCGTATCAAGTTCTTTGCGTGTCAATACAGGCGCCTTTTCAAAGACTCTATGTCTAAGCAAATAGACTGCGCAGTTGCCGAGCTTGCGCGACAATGAACAAAGCCTATGGCAGGCTTGCCAGTTAGCATTGTTCTTACGAATAACGTGTCGCTCGACTTTTTGAATCATATGCAGTTATCTTCCGGTTCTCATTGTGTTTTCAATCTCAAAGCTCACTTGATCTTCGTAGTAGCTTACCGACGAAAAGCTATTTCATCAACGATCCTGGAAAGGCTCAAAGAATTTTTTCGAAGTGTGCCGGCGTGATCGAGTCAGACATTTTGGAATGTTCCGGGGAGGAAGATCACGTTCATCTTTGATCTCTTACCCTCCAACGATTTGTCTATCAAATTTGGTGCGCAAACTAAAAACCATATCATCTTTGAAAATTCGTCAAGAATTCTTCAATCAGATTCGAAGGATGCTTTGGGGCAAGCGTTTTTGGACAAAAATTATTGTGTAATCTCAGTCGGAGACGGAACAATAACCGCCATTATTGAGAGATATATCAAAAATCAACGGCCGAATTAACATTCGGCCGTCCGCTATCCATCCCCGCGCTAGCGCACGGGGAATTCCGCGGAATTTGTTAAAAGATTGCAGACATAGGCACGCAGTCAAGGTTTACCAAAGTTTAAAATTCTGTTGTTCCAGGTTCACAAACTCAATGATCTTCAAGATCTTTCTAACTTGTTCGGTAGGATGCTTGGAATGAATAACGCCGAAAGGAATAGTTTCATTGACTTCTAAAGGAACAGACTTGAGAAGCGGATGGGAGAACGTCCAGGCATTAGTGGCTAAAAGCAAGGAACCCGAACTCGCGCACCGATTCAATATTTTCATATTTAACGAGTCGAAATATTCCTTTCTCACTAAGTTGTCCTTAAGAAAAATCTCCCTGACGCTGTTATAACCTTTGACAAGGTCTCGGCTCATTAATAAGAGAGATTCTCTTCCGGATCGAATATCTTCGATGGTTAATTTGTCTTTATTCGCCAATCGGTGATTCAATGACATTGCGATGGAAAGCGATAAGTCTGTTAACTTGAGTGCGGTGCACTTCTTCTCAATTAAGAAGTTCTCGTCATAGGTCGTAAGCATGATATCGACCAGACCTTCGTTTCCTAAGTGGCTGATAATATCTGCCTCAACGACCTTTTCATTCTCAAACGGAACAAGCTCGACACGCAGGTTCGGATATTGTTTCATAACTACTGGCCAAACTTGTTTTAGAAACGCGACTGGGGTTAAAGGCGAAAAGGCAACTCGAATAAGATTTTCTGAGTTCTTTTCGATTTTTTTCGCTCTCTTTACGGCTTCTTTAGCGAAGGACTGAAGAAACCTTGCGTCCTTATAGAAGGAACGCCCGGCTTGGGTAAGTTTCATTCCGGCTGGGCTT
>ERZ772854.1141-NODE-1141-length-27327-cov-4.329605_pt1 | contig 27327 bp, 26 predicted proteins | sample MGYA00580844_ERZ772854 | MGnify/ENA primary metagenome ERZ772854 (study PRJEB29015, sample SAMEA2737727) | human gut metagenome | biome: human gut; feature: human-associated habitat; material: faeces | place: China | collected 2012 ...
GAGAAATTTATTTTGTTGATCATTACAAGATGATAGCAGATCAATTCCTATATAAAAAGGATTTTGAAACTTCCTTATTTTTGAGAATTGCAATGGAAACAGGGATAAGAAGTGCAGATATTCCATGTATAGAATGGTCCTGTATGCATGGAAAAACTATTATTTTGGAAGAAACCAAAAGAGGAGATTTGTATAAAAAAGTTAATGGAACGTTTCCTAAGATTTCAACTCAGTCGTTACGGATTATGAAGTTATTGCACAGGAAGCAAGGGAAAATATTCACAAAATCAAACGAGTACTATGTTCGCAAAATTTCTTGTGCTTGGGGAATGCCTGGGTTTCGTATCCATAGTTTTCGGGATTATAGGAGAAAGATAGAAATGGGAATTACAGCAGGAGTACAAGTTCCAAGGATCATTCCATTATAAAGAATAGGCTGGATTGGAAAACGTTATAGGATGCTATATGAGCTGCTGTTGCAGTTCTAGTGAGTTTCAATAAAAATACGCAAATATAGTATTTGCGTATTTTTTATTGAAATTACAAATATATTTGCAAATAGATTGAATTATAAATAAAAACAATAAAATAAACGCAAATATAAACTTTGCGTTTATTTTATTGTTTTTATAGGTGCTATGTGATATACTACGAAAAGAAAGTAGGTGTAGTATGAATAGCAAAACAGCATTAGAAAAAAAATACGAGATAATCAAACAAAATCTTGGGAATCAAACTACCTTTTATACAGATGAAGTAATTCCCCTTTTCCCGGAGTTAAAAAAGTCTACTTTATATTGGAATCTTTCTAAATTAGTAGAGGCGGGTTACATTAAGAGAGTGCGAAACGGTGTATTTTCCTTCAATGATTTGAAAGGCAGACAGGGAATTATTTTATGTGAAACAGCCCAAAAATTGAAAAATTACATGGATGAGCTGGGATTTTATTATTATATATCCGGTTTGGATATTTTGGCAAAATATATGTTACACATACCAGAACAATATCCTGTCATTGCATTTATTGAAAAAGCAGCAAAAGAGGAAATATATAACAATTTATTAGCAGAAGGATTTGAGGTGATAGAACCACAATACACGAAAAAAATGTATGAAGATGCTATGTTTTCAGGTAGCCATAATATGCAGGTGATTTTATACACAACGGAGGATTTTCAGTACAGTAGTGAAGGTCTGGCAAGTATAGAGAAGGCTTTTGCAGATCTTTATTTTGCAATAACGAGAAACGGATATCCACTATCATTGCAAGAATTGGTAAGAATTTATCAGAATCTCAGCAGATTGGGAAATATAGATAAAAAGAAGCTGATAACAGTAGCATCAAGAAGGAATATACAATATGATATTCGCTTTATCGTTGAAAATCGGTTTATTACAGATTCGGCAATAGAGTTTGGAAAAATACTTAGAAGGGAAGAATAAAATTTGGATTACAAAAAGTTATTTCATAAAGAGGAAGCATTTCAGAGAGAAACCTTTCAGAAGAGAATGGAAGAATTTGGGTTTAAAAATATGGCGAGAATGGAACTGTTTTTATGGGATCTTGAATTATTCTTGCATATTCAGAAAATACTAGGAGATAAAATAATATTGAAAGGTGGTGCAGCCACGCAGTTTTATCTGCCAAGGGATGCTCAAAGAACAAGTGTAGACATTGATATGTTATTTTTTGGAACAGAAGAGGAAATAAAGAAAACATTGAGGAAAATCGAAGAATATTTGGGGACAGAAGACGAATTGTTTTACTTTCATAAACATAGCCCTAAGAATCCGAAAACAAATCTTCCATTACATACATATTACACGAAAGTTCCTTCTGTACTATCCAATGCAGAACGTAATATGGAGAGAGAGAGTATTCCCTATCAGGAATTAAAAATAGAATTTATTCTCCAGCCAGAAAAATGGGAATATGAAAGAAGAACGGGAGAAAACATATTTGCGGTAAACAGTTCATGGAACTATCAGATCCTTCCATTGAATTATTTATTTGCGGATAAGCTCACCACATTAGGTTGTAATACGATTGGCGTACAAAATGAAAGGCTGGATGAACAGGTGAAGCAGTTCTATGATATTATGATGTTGTCCAGAAACTGTATATCCGAGATGCAATGCTCTGTTGTGAAAGAAAAGTATTTAAAACGGGCAGAACAAGAATGGAATACAAGGAAGATTACACTGGGGAGCACGCTGGAGGGAAGAGATTATGAACCTAAATATATCGTAAAAGATGTTGAGAAACAGCTTTTGCGTTATCAACAAGCCGATAGCGGTGAAGATGCAGAATTGAAAAAGTTTATTAATGATTTTCATTCGTTATATTTAAACAGGAAAGTGCAGTATGATCCCAAAACGGTTGCCTGCGGAGCATCCCTGGTTCGCTTGATGTATGAACTGATGATTTCAGGCATGGGTTGGGATAAGGTAAAACAGGCATTAGAGATTGAAAAAAAATTAGGTATGGAGCATTTATCGGGACCAGAAAAAGGACAAAAAATTCGTAAACTCAGAAATCAGTTTATTCAGGAATTTGGTAAAGATTCGGTAATCCCGGCATCAACTTTGAAAGGGAAAGATTTAAAAAGAGTGTTCTGGGCAGTTGTAAATATTGATAATTTAAACAAGATTGAGGGAATGATATAAAATGAGATATTATATTGCAGATTTACATTTCTTTCATGAAAATTTGAATACAAAAATGGATAAACGTGGATTTGCAAATGTAAATGCAATGAATGATTATATGCTGAAACAGTGGAATAGTAAAGTGCGTAATAGGGATGAAGTTGTTATCTTAGGGGATTTATCATGGGGGAAATCTGAAGAAACAAACCAGTTGCTTCAGAAATTGAACGGACGTCTATATCTGATACAGGGAAACCATGACCACTATGTCAAGGATCCAAACTTCGACAGTTCACGCTTTGAGTGGATTAAAATGTATGAGGAACTTAGCGATAATAAGAGAAAAGTGATACTTTGTCATTATCCTATTATGTGTTATAACGGACAGTATAAATTGAATGCAGAAGGAAACCCAAAAACCTATATGTTGTATGGACATGTACACGATACGCAGGATCAGAGATTGCTGGAAAGATTTCAAGGAATCACATCTGAAACAACATTTCTGAATACACAGGGGGAAACACAGCATATTCCATGTAATATGATTAACTGTTTTTGTATGTATTCAAATTATCAGCCGCTTACTTTGGATGAATGGATTGCGTGTGATAAGAACAGGAAACAAAAGAGCTGCCAGAATGTAAAGTGATATGAAAAAGAGCCGTCCAAAACTGGTCGGCTCAAAGTATTTATAGTTGTTTATGATTTCTTAGGAATGTCAACAGTTCCTAGTGTTTCAATTAAGGATAGGATTGCATCTGAATTTTGCTGAAATTGCGTTTGAAAATCTTCTGTAATATCATAGTTCAGATACAGAGTTATCAAAGTAGCATTCCATATTGAAATCATGGTCTTTTCTGATATGTGTTCTTCCAGAAATTGTAGATGTTTGCAGAGTGTTGCCTGTGTTCTTGTCCATGTAAAGAAATAGTCATCTTTTAGTGGAATGTTAAAACTACGAAACCATTCCCGGACGGTATGTGTTTCGATTCCGTCTCCGCACTCAGGATTATTAAAGATATATCCAACAGACAGTTCTTCTGGATTTTTCGGAAAACTATCATCCGCAGAAAGGGTAAGATACCGACCAATCGGAAACATGGCACAGACAGTCGGTTTTACATCATGAACCAAACATTTCTGATCCTTTAATAAAGGGCAGCGTTTGACACTTCCTTGTGGTCTCAGGCGGACTATCGGGAAACGGGAGTTACATCCAATATAAGTTTCACAATATTGTTCCAAGGCTTCCGCTGGTGTAATTTGAAATTTTTTTGCTATGTTAAACAGATCTTTCGGGGATAAGAGAATATCCTCCCGGTGAATGCAGCACTTTCCGCATTGGGTACAGTGAAATGTAAATGTATCATCGAGACCGATTTCTTCATATCCTAATTGTTCTTTTAGTTCTTTTATTGAATTCATAATCATTCTCCTTAAAAAAAATATTTTTATGGCGGTTCTATTATTTTGTGTCTGAACACATTGCTTTTTCGTATTCTAGGATTTGTTTCCATGTCAACCATTCTGGTTTCCCATCATCCGGAAATTCATTCCAGAGTTTTTTCATGGCGGCAATTTGTTTGCTTTCATTGTGATAGTACAGATGTCCAGTACAACGGTTTCCGTAATTCAAGTAATACTCACAGTCGCTTTGTAAACGACTAAGCATCATGTACTGAAATTCATAAGGATTTTTCGGTTTATCTGTTAAAATTCTAAATGGTTTCCGGATAGGCATATCCGGTTCTCCATCAAATTCATTTCCGACTGCAGAGTGCAGATGAGGAATTTCAAAGTCACCAAGTTCTACATCTTTCCACAACTTCCCATATTGATCCTGGTATACCGGGCGAGCCCATTCGTCTGTACCAATATAATGAAGAAGACGAGAGGGTTCTTCTGGAATAGAAATCAGTTCATCCGGGGACATAATCACTTCATCCAAAGCAAGATCATCCAGTTTTTTTGGCATATTGTAAAGAGAAGAAAAGCGTTCCTCTAGTTTCCGAATGTCTGCTTCAGACTCAGGAAAATCAAAGCAACAGTGAATATCAGGAGTCAGATTGTCGGTTTCTTTATCTTCGCCGGTATGAATTTCCAAAATAACACCATCCAATCCTGCATAATCGCTGGCATCGGTTGTCCGCACACGTTGTCCAGGTTTGAAGATGACATCTCCCCATTGTAATTCAGTTGTTGTATTGTTCATGTAATTCTTCCTTTCTTGATGGGAATTGGCATTGACAAAAGAGGGAATAGAATAAATCCATACCCCTTTTCCGTAACATCACATCTATGCCAATTCTCATAAATTCATAAATTTTCACTAATTCAGTGCTGTGTTTTTCGTGATCCTTCTAAATAAAAAGAGACCACTCGCAAGTAGTCTCTTCGTAAACATAAATTTAATTAAACTTGTATTGTTCCAATAAATAAATAGGCAGTGTTTCTGTTTTTCCGTCTATCCCTCCTTTGGTTGCCCCTTTTAAATAAAGAAGCTTATCTGCTTTTCCCTGAGCCAGAGCTTTCTGGGCAGTGGAAGCAGTCCCTTTTCCGGCTTTTACTTCTATTAAATATCGGGTGGAAGAAGATAGGCTTTGTGCCAAAAAATCAATTTCTCCGCCTCGGTAAGTAGCAAAAGCTGGGGTTTCAAAGGAAATTTCCGGTGGAAAATCCTGGCGTTTCTTCAGGTTGATATAGACATAATTTTCATTTAATGTGCCTGCAAGTACACGGGAATCGGTACCGGTACGTGTCAGATAATAATTTGCCAGCCCCATATCCATGAAGTAGCAGCGGCTTGCAGACTTAAAATCCAGAATGTCCATTTCTGTTATTTTTGCACAGAATCCAATGATTCCAGAAAAGTACAGCCAGCTAATGGCACGGTTGCAGGTAGCCTTTGAAATATTGCTGGAGTAGTCTTTGGTTACCAGTTTTTGCAATTCTTCACTGATGCTGTCTTCTGAAAATCCTTTCTTTTCACGATTTAAAATACGGCAGATGGAAAAGAAAATATGGGTAAACACTTTGGTATACAAAATATCCGTAAAATAGCGAATGGATTCATTGGTAAAGGTATCAATGATTTTTACGAGTTCGCCTTGAGCTTTTACGATGTTCCGGTTTTCCAGATAGTTTTCGACCACTTTGGGATAGCCACCAATCTGGCAGTACAGCTCATAGGTTTCCTTTAAGCGATTATAGACTTCTGCTTCAGAGGAAACAAGAGATATTTTTTTGTAATCGCCATACAGATTCTGATCATAGGCCATCAAAAACTCCTCAAAAGAAAGCGTATAGATGGTGAGTTTGGTGACATCGCCGCTGGAATAGCGAAACTCCGGATCATAAATTCTTCCAAGATAACTACCTGTAACGATGAAATGGGCTTTAAACTGTCGGGTGAACTCCCGGATGCGGTTATAAATTTCCGATGATTCCTGAATTTCATCAATAATGATGACGGTATCATCGGAATCAATAAAGTCCGGCTCATATAACTGGAAGGCATCATGGAGAGGATGCTCCCGCCGTTTTGTTCTAGGTGTCCAGTCGGTTGCCTGTTTATAACATTCCATAAACTGTTTGCCGCTTAATTCAAACAGGTTAATATAAATTTTGTGTTTGTAGTTTTCGTCAGCGAATTTCTGTATCAGGTAGGTTTTTCCAACCTGACGAGCTCCACCGACTTCCAGGGTACTATGACCTCCTTCATTTTTCCAATCCAGAAGACGGTCATAGACAAAACGCTTCAGATACATAAGCACAAATCCTTTCTTTAAAATCTATCTTTCATTATAGCAAAATATTTGCAGTTCATACAGTGCAAAATTGGATAAATTATGTTTTAACATTCAAATTGAAGCTTTGCACGTATATCCATAAGAATTTTGCCCAGATGATTTTCGCCATGACCATTTACAGAACCCCAAAAGTAATCTCCCCAGTTGTTTCCTTCAACAAGGTGACAATTCCCAGTAGCAAGTAATGCTTTACATAGGGTAGGATTCTGCATGAATTTGCACATACAAATTTCATACATGTACATAAGCTTTACTCTTTCCCAGTCTGAACGGAGCTGCACTTCTCTTCCCAGTTTTTTTGCATCTTTTGGATTCCTTAATTTGGTAAATTGAAGCTGTTCTTTAGGGGAAAGTGTCTTTTGTGCCTGGAAAGCAGCCTCATTATTTGCATACCAGTAGCCCCGGTAATATATCCGGGAAGGATAGAAGTTACTAAGAAAAGCGTATGCTCCATGAAAGTGGTCAATTGTTTGCTGGTAATGATTCGAATAGGTATTAATAAACATGTAATCCCTTCTTTCTTATACAAAAAAGGAACCGCTTATGGCAAGCAGTTCCTTCTTAAACATATTTTTCGTTTGTTATTTGCTTATTTGTGCTTCTTCTTGTTCTTCGTAATAGCGGTCTGCAATATAGCCAGCAGATTCCGCCCAAAGAGTATTTTCTGTATTTTGCAGGGCTTTGTAAGTTTTTGAGTGATAAAATTTGCCCATGGCATCCGGAAAGGAAAGATGGCTCTTTTCCATAATAATATCGACAACATCCCGGATCTGAATATACAGATTCATTGAAATATCTTTCCCGTTAAAAAAATATTTACCTTCCATGTTTTACATATCCTTTCGAGATTCAAATACCAGATGTTCCAGTGCTTCAATTGATAGCATCTCTATATCTGATTGAATACTCATATACGTTATCCCTCCATTTGCTTTCATTATATCAAAAAAGAAGGTGCTTTCCAACGGTAAAATAATTATAAATGTAAAGTTGCAAAAGATGTTTGAAATGGGGCGTCACCCCATTTCACTATCCCCAGACTTCGCCCATGATTTCCACAAGAAAATCATCTAATGGAAAATCGGGAGGAAGTAATTCACCAAACGTTTCTTGAATTTCTTGGATAACTTCCGTATAAGAAGAATACGCCTGTGAAAATAAGTGGGAAGAATTTTTAAGTTCAATGATATAAAATTCTTCTCCTGGATTTAAGTCCAGTTCTTCCTGATCTTTGATCCTCCATACCGTCATAGACTCGGCAGTGCCATAACGACAGCCATCAAGTTTCTCACAAAGATATTCCTGAAAGGCTAAGAGTGATTCTGGATCAGAGAACTCTTTGTATAAATCAGGAAAAACTTCCTCTGTATATCGAAGGATAAGATTAGCAGCCTCTTCTGTAACAAGAAATCCATAGATATGAAAAACGGATGTAATGATACTCATAGATTTCTCCTTACGCAATCATCTCAAGAAACTCATCTTCAGACAATATTTTAATACCGAGAGCCTGAGCTTTTGTTAATTTACTTCCGGCTTTTTCCCCACAAATCAGATAATCTGTCTTTTTTGTGACAGAACTGCCGGCTTTTGCTCCAAGCTCAATGATCTTGGAGTTGATTTCATCCCTTGTAAAATGAGCAAGTTTTCCTGTTGCAACGATAGTACATCCTGTAAATACATTTTCTTTCATCATAGTGTTCATTTCCTTTCTTTCTTCAAATATAAGTTCTTTTTGGAGTTCGTGCCAGAGAATTAGATTGTTTTCATCAGAGAACCAGTCATGGATATTCTGATTCAGAGTATCACCAAAGTCATCTAACTGGGTGAAATCATAGTCACCAGAGGCAGCGTCAAAAAATTCCTGCAGACTGCCGTGGAATACTGTATCCAAAATCCTACTTTTGGTTCGTCCGACCATAGGAATATCCATGGAAACCAGGAATCGGACAAAGGTAGTATTCCGGCTGGAAGTAATGGAATTCCATAATCTTTCAAAGGATTTTTTACCGAAACCTTCCAACTGTAAGATTTCTTCCTGATGTTCATTTAGATGGTAAATATCCGGAAATGTCTGGAGATAACCCAAAGTCAGGAATTTTTCCAAGGTAGTTTCGGAGAGTCCCTCGATGTTCATTGCTTTTTTTCCAACGAAATGTGTAAAGCGTTTTCGGATCTGGCTATCACAGTTGGGATTGTCACAATGCACTGTTTCAATGAGACGCCCATCATTTCCTTTTCTTTGATAGATACGAGTCTGAGAACCACAGCATGGACATGCAGGAGGAACTGCATTTACATAATGACCACGTTCCAGGTTTTCCTCAATATGAGGAATGATCATATTGCGTTTTGATACAGAAATTCTACAACCTGGCACCAATTCTAATTCTTTGATAAAGGTCAGATTGTGCAGGGTTGCTCTGGAAACAAAGCATCCGTCAATTTCCACAGGGTCAAAAATTCCCACTGGTGCAATTTCTCCGAAACGGGTGGGTGTCCATTCTATATTGCGAAGAGTGGTTTCGTAAGTTTCATCTTCAAACTTAAAAGCCAGTCCATCTTTATAATGATGTCCGGTACGCCCGCATTTTTGGGAATAGTCCAGACTGTCGAAAATCATTACGATTCCGTCAATAGGCAGATGCTTTTTGCCTGCCAGATCAGTCAGTTTTTCAATATACTGGTTTACAAGTTCCGAGGTTAAAGGCTGGTTTGCAGCAATATAAGGACAAGGCTGAAAACCATAGTCAAGCAGGCTGGAAATTTTCATAGCTCTGCTGTCTGGAAAGAGAAATGGAGAGTCCAGACCTTCCAGAACATTAAAAGGCATAAAGTGCAGACAGCGCCCTGCACAATTTGCCGGATCAAGACTTCGCACAGAGCCAGAAGCCAGATTTCGCCCATTTTTGTAAGGTTCTCCTTTTCCATCTCGGAGGGTTTCTTTTAAACGCTCAAAGTCATTGGTTGGGATGAAGGATTCTCCAACAATCACCAGCCGGCCTTTATATGGAATTGAGAGAGGGACATCAACGTATGCAGGGATGTTATGGGTGATAAGTTCCCCAATTTCTCCGTCGCCACGCGTGGAAGCCTCTACAAGTGTTCCATTTTCGTAGACCAATTTAGTCGTTAATCCGTCCAACTTCAGCATAAACAGAACTGGCTGCTTACCGGCAAAACTTATCAAGTCCTGTACCTGCTTTGTCTTATCTAAAGAGAGCAAAGGGACCGGATGCTTTACTTTGGGAAGTTCACTGATGGGAGTATAGCCTACGGTTTGTGTCGGTGAATTGGATAAGACAAAGCCTGTCTGCTTTTCTAATTCCACTAATTCATCGAAGATTCGGTCATATTCCGCATCACTGATATTCGGACTGTTCTCATTATAATAAGCGTTACGCTGTAAATTCAGATAGTCCACCAGTTGTTTGATTTTTTCCACGTTTGATAATTCATTAGAGTGGTTCATTTTATTCTTGTCTCCTTTTCTATGGTATAGTTGTAATTCTTATTTGTTCCGGCTTTCATTCCTCCTTTCTTTGCGTTCAGGCATAAAAAAAGAGAATGACATGGATGTTCATTCTTTAATGCGTGCAGTTTCCTGCAAAATAAAAAAAGCCAGAAGTCCCTGCTGGTAGCGTGGTATACTTCTGACACTTTTACAAACCTAAACTGCGTGCGTATATCCTTTCCGGATGACACAAATAATAATTACATAGTAAGTGTAACACTGTATATAGTATGTGTCAATATAAAAGCACTATATATTGTTTAATCTGAGAAGAAAATTACTATATATAGAGAAAGCATGGATATGGAAAATATTATCTCTTGATTTCAGAACATATGTTCTATATAATGGGATATAAAGGAGGAGAACGTGAGTTTGGAAAAAGTGATTTTTCATATAGATGTAAATTCTGCCTTCTTGTCCTGGGAAGCGGTATATCGGCTGCATCATAGAGCATGGGCAGGACATCCATCCGTCTGAATCTGCAATTGTACTTACAAAGGAGTGTAGGGAAGTGGCTGCAAGGCAGATGCAGTGGGGATTTCCGAGGTTCCAGGGAAAGGGATTGCTTATCAATGCAAGGGTAGAGGCTATACTGGACAAGAAGACCTTTCGGGACAGTGTGCTGCATCGAAGATGTGTGATTCCTGCCCATCACTTTTACGAATGGTGTAAAAACAAAGAAAAATATACTTTTCAAAGTCCAAAGCAGGATGCCACATTATTTATGGCAGGGTGTTATCAAATCTATAATGGTCAAAATCGTTTTGTAATTCTGACTACGCAGGCAAATGCTTCTGTAGCACCGGTGCATGAACGGATGCCATTGCTTTTGGAACGACAAGAACTGGAAGATTGGATTATGGAGGATGCAGCGGTAGAAATTATTCTTGCTAAGAAGCCCATACCGTTGAATCGGACAGCAGAATATGAACAACTGAAATTATTTTCGTAAAAAGGGAAACCCACAAAAGTTTCCCTTCTTGACATAATAATTTTTGAATTTAGAATTCATTGTTTATTTGTTCTGTTGTTGCAGGCATAGGAGAACTGGATTTTACATAGAGTAATAGTTTCCCGTTCAGATCCAAATCCTGTTTACTCCATTGCCCATTCTCATAAACCTTTTGGGTAATTGTATTGTAGATAATTGGCGTATCCTCTATACGTTCCATATCAACGACAAGGCAATCCTGAAGGGCAATATATGGATATAGAGCATCTTCAATATATGTCCTTAATTTTAATGCCTGCCTGTGCAGTAGTTCCACATCATACAGTTTTGATAAGGTATAGCTCATTTCTTTGAGCATCCCGGATGTTGTAATTGCCTGTTGGATAACAGAAATCTGCTCTTCCAGAGATACATCTGGATTTATCATAAGCTTTGATAATGTAATTTCTTTTACAAAAGCTGTCGCTGTATCACCAATTTGCTTTTTTAGGGTTTCATAAGGCACCCGATACTGTGTTTGTAAAATTTCAAGTGGAACGTATTCTCGGTTTTTCTTTAAAGTTGAAAGCAATTCACAAAGCTTGCTTCCCAATTCATATATGTTATTCAAGCACACATCACTTCCGATACGGTCTCTGGTGTATGAACCAAATGGTAAATGGTATTTTCTGTTTCGAAAACGATACTGTCATTTGATACTTCCAAAATCGTTAGGATAGGAGATGTCAGAATAGAGAAACCATTGACCCCAGAAATAATAGCACGTTCCCCAACACGTAGCGGAGAATGAAACCATCCAGAGAGTGTTGTTATTTGTTTATCTTTCACATGGTGCTTTCGATTTGTCATAGTGTTCACACTCCTTTTGTATAGCCATAGAAAATCTGTTTTTCATGGCTCGTTTTTATGTAACAGGGTAACTCAAACGAAAATATCCTTTCGATACAGGGATATATTCATCTGGGTGTTCATATAAGGTGGCACGGATACGTTCCTGATAATGCGGATTCTTTTTCGCTTTTGGGTGTTCCTTTAATAAAGCGTACAGGTCTTTTAAAGCCACTCTTCCTCCAATACTCTCCATTGTCATCCGGATTAGATGATGCCAAGTCAGTGCAAGAATATCTGTATTTTGTACAGAAAACACACCTTCTTGCCGGATGCTGAAGGGGATAATGAAAGAATCCGTTTTTTTCAGTAACAGAGCATATTCTGTCACAATGGGAATGAAAGGCTTTTTGTACGTCCGATTGTCAGAAACACAATTAAACTGGCCCTTTACCAGAAAGGATTCAAAATCACCCATCCGCATTAAATCATGCTGCATACTATAGAACTTACCATGGAGCCGCATATCGCCTACCAGTATGGCAAGCCTGCCACCTTTCCGAAGTGCCAGGAAAAATTTCCGGATACAGTGATTTAGTTTTTCTAAAAAATCCGAATAGTTTTCACAGCGGGATAGGTCGTCCGGGTGAGGGTTTCCCCAGATATTTCCGGAATACTGGATCATATTATGGTAAGGTGGATGGAAAAAGATGAGATCAGCGGAATCCTCCACTTCATCTTTTAGGGCATTCCAGTTACCTTTTCCATAAGCAGGTGCCGGATTTAGATCATAGAGCAGGGAACGTACCTGATAACGGTCAGCCGCCGCCTTTGAAGTCCCAGAGCCACTCATAGGATCTAAGAGGGTAAAGGTGCTGGTATCTTTTCCGTAATATCGCTTATCGTCCAGGCAATAGCGTAGAAGTGCTGCAATCACTTCGGGAGAGCAGTTACCACGCCACTGGCTGTTACCGCCTTCGCCCCGTTCTGGGTATGCCATGAAAGAAGTCAGTTCCTTTCCCACACGTTTTCGCAATCCTTCCGTTCCAAGCATGTCAGCGACAGTACGCCATTGGGGACCAAATTCAGCTTCTAATAATTGTGCTGCCCGATGCAGCAGTAAGTCATTCATTTTATGTCACCTTCCTTTCATAATTTTGTTGGATGTAGCGGGAAATCGCCGCTGCAGTCATTTTGGCACAGCCTAAATCCATTTCGCTGAAAGGCTGTTGATTTTTTGCACATAGTAAAAGTCCCAGGGCTTCCCCCAATTCGTCTTTTTTAGAAATAGGGAAAAAGGCTGATATGGGATATTTTCCTGTCATAGTAGGGTATATGCGTTCCTTTTCAGAGAATAATTTCATCTTTCCCTGTTGCAGAAGCCTTTGAATACTTTCTGTTACAGGCATATTAAGTGCTGTATGATAATTCTTGGAAGCAATGATTTTGGAATGATTACATAACAGAATCCGGCAAGGGACATTGCTATGTAAAATATCCAGAAAACTGTCTAACCGGATATCCATAGGGATATGGGAGCCGCATTTACGAAGACAGATGTTGCGTGTGTCAGCTTCCAACATCAATACATCGCCTGTATGAAGCTGTAGGGCTTTTCTTACTTTGGCAGGAATAATGATCCGCCCTTGTTGGTCAATATTTAGTGTTGTAGCATAATCCATAGAGATCCCCTTTCCTTTATAAAAAGAAGCAGTCTTTTCGGCTGCTTCTTTGTTGAAATTCTTTAAGCGACATACATACCATTCAGATATTGCTCTTGTGGCTGTCCCTGCATATAGGAAGTCATTTCATCTGGCTGTGGCTGTATATTTTGTGCCATTCTTGCTTCCTGTTGCTTTTTAAGCTGTTGTTTGCCGTTTTGAATCAGGAAGGATGCAACATAGGCTTCCCAATTTACGATATAGGAATCAGCACGTTTTAACAGCATATAAAAATCCATATCTGTCAATTGTATAAAAGCACTTTTTTCAGAGATAAAACTTTGAGCCTGCATATAAGTGCCGCCGTTATGATTCTTTTTCTTGATACCTTTTCCGTTATTAATTTGAATTCTCCATGGACTGGTCAGTATTTCCTGCTGGTTGTTATATACGTGGCGGGAAATAAAAAACTGTTGTGCAGTAGAATAGCCATTGCCATCCGGCACACCAAATATTTTACTTTGTGACCATTCAAATTCAGGAAAGCCAGCGGTAACTCTGGACAGCAGAAATTGAATTTGTTCGGGTGCCAGATGAAAACGGGTGATAATATTTTTATCACCAGTACCACTAGAATAATCCTGTATGGAGATTCCAATAAGGGAGTGAACTTTATGACCATTTTCTTCAAATTCTCCTTTTGCATGAAGTTGTGCATAGCTGTTATAACTTGTGTAGCGGAGGCGGTCATACAGTGCAATTAATTTTTTACTGGTCTGTACTTTGCATATCTGATCTGTAATTGAGTTTTGATAATTTTCACTCATGTATGTTTTCCTTCTTTCTATTTCAAATATTGTTTTACAAGCTGTGTCATATTTTTGGGTAAATCTTCTAATTTGGTAATATCTAAAAAACCATCCTGATAGATCCTGCGGATGTTTTCTTTGTCATCACCAATTGCTGCAGCAAAGATCACAATGCCACGTTTACGATATTCATTCTTGATACCACGAAGATCTGCTTCTGCTTCCGTACCACTGTACCCACAATCCGCGGGCTGTCCGTCAGAGATTATGATGAGGAGTTTTTGTGATTCCGGACGCTTTGCCAGGTGTTCCGCAACATAACGAAGTGCAGCTCCATCCCGGTTGCCATTACGGGCAGACATATCCATCAGCCGGTAACGGTCAGAGGCATCCAGAGAATCAAATTCAGCATAGGAATACAAAGCAACACCCTTAGAATCTGTAGAATGCCCATAAATGGTAATAGGAATTCCCAGGCTCATACAGAAATCATACAGCACGATTGCAGTTTTCCGGGCATGGGTAATACGATCTCCCCAGCCCATAGAACCACTTTCATCAACCAAAAGTCCCACGGAAAGTTTTTGTTCTTCATCCGGAAGCCTGGTTCTGGTAAAGATACCGCCGTCCTTTCGGTGTAAAGCCCGCATATCCAGCCTTTTACCAAATAACAGGTTTTTTTGTTTCCCGCCTTCTGCCTCTTCTTTTAATAAAGGAAGAATGGAACTTTGCAGCCTTTTGGAGGTCCGCAAAAGAGGGGAAGCAACTGTTTGATAAGATTTGATAAAAAAGTCGGAAACTGGATTGATGCGGTGGATTGTTACATGGATGCCTGCATGGGCATTTCCGTAATGTATTTCATCCGCCGATTTTTGCAAGTCTTCTGTTAATTCCTGTTCATAATCATTTTGGGCTTTTTCCGTAGCAACATCATTTAGGATGCGTGCAAGATCATTCGCTGCATTTTCATAACCGGAACCGGCATACTGTGATGCGTATGTGATTCCTGGATTATTTCCATCTAATACTGCTGTAGTTTTAGCAAGTTCAATTCTTCCTCCTTCTTCCTGCAGTACCTTTTCTGCCTGGTTGATTGCATCTTGCCTGTAATTTGGATCAAGACCAGATAAGTCACAGGTTATAGGAGTTTTTGATTTTACTGTAGGACCTGGAATGTTTTTAGGGATTCCTCCGTTTTTACCAGTTGGAAGAGGAGATCCGCTACCTGATTCTTTCCGCAGCAGATCCTCCAGAGCATCGCCAACTTGGGTACTATCCTGCTTTTTTAAAGACTCTCTGGTTAACTCTACCATAGGCTGAATATAGTTCCAGCAAAGTACTAAAAGATAGTTGGAAGCACGTAAGCGTTCTTTCCCCTGTGTGGCAATTAAAGCATCGTCAATATAATCCATGCAGTCTGAAAGGGTGTCTGTGTATTCTCCAGAATAATTCGTGCGGTTATTTATATTACCAGTCCGGCAATAAGACAAAATTAAATTGCTCATAATGGAAAACGGCTGATAGCCACAGTCAATTTGTTCCTGTATAGAAGGAATCAATTCAGACATCCGCAGATTATTGATCTGTATTCCCTGCTTAAAAGTTCCGGGATATTCTTCACACATCCGGGCTTCAATGTAGATGTCCTCCAGTATATTATTATACTGTGCAGCACAGCGGGATAGCGTCAGACACGTTGCGTTATCTTTTTCTTCCATGGCATCTAAGATGTCCTGCAGATTTGCCTTGTATCCAGAAGGCAGATTGTCTGGTGCTTCTGGATAGAAGGAACCATTTTCCATATTGGTCAGATAAAGCTGTAGTGATGCAAAATCAGAGTAACGCAGATGTCCGATTTCATGTCCAGTTAGACCAGTCAGGCTTTGTGACCGCAGAAATCGGGAAGGAAAGCTTTGGGTTATCGAGTTTGCGGCGTTACAGTGAATTCTATAATTATCTGTATAAGCGATGTCTGCATTTTCAGAACTGTCCCATTCCATAAGCACCTGAAGTCCATAGCGAGAACGGCCAGTAGCCGCTTTCGCCAGAGATGTTTGGTATTTTTGGAAAGCCGATGAAAGAAAGAGTTCTTCATCAGTGATTTTTGACTCCGTATCCCGGATCATTCTTTTTAAAGCTTTTTGAGTGTTATTCAATTTTTTCACCTTTCTTTCTTTTTCATATTTTGGGTTAGGAGATCTTCCATTGTACAGCCGTAATACTGGGCTAACCGAAAGACGGCGTAAGCAGATGGAAGCGTATGCCCATTTTCATAGTTCATAATTGTTTTTTCCGGTAGATGCAGAAGTCTTGCTACGGCTTTCTGAGAGAGTTTCGTCTGCTTGGATTTTCTTAAATAAACGAGATTTTCTGCCAGAGTTTTGCGTAGTTCGGCTTCGGTATAAAAGGTGTTCCTCAATAGTGTGTTATGATGCAAGAACTGTATCCAAGCAAGAACCTTCAATTTCGATACGGCTTTCAGAATCGGCAGTGACGGAAGATAAAATGGTATAATGAGCAGCTTCCTGTATATCGCCACATACCATAAAAGACTGAACCCAGGCAATTAATTCCCGGACTCCACAGCAGCCATCTGTTATCAGGTTATCCTGACAATACTGTGCGATGGAACGTACAATCTGTGTCATGGTACGTACTGATTTTTTATCGGAACATCCGGTAATAGCAAGAACACGCTCTACCATGGTCTCTTCATCCGGTTCATCCATATCTATGACCATATTCATCCTTGAAATGACAGACTGGTTCATGGGACGACAGCCGGCATAGTCATGATTAGTTGTGACTATAATGGTAGTATCCGGATGCCGATGGATGACTTCCCCGTTTGGCAGAAATACGCTGTTACAACGGTCCAATAGGGAATTAAGTCCTACCAGTACACCAGGATTGGCAATCACCGTAGGCTCCTGTATTTCTACCAGATAGCCGTTTCGGATGGCTTCAACCAGTGGTGTATCCACATAGCGGAACTGTTGGCTGCTGGAGGTAGCAGCTTGTTTCTGCTTCATTTCCTCAGATATATGATGGATCAATTCTTCATAAACTGTATTTTCTGATACCTTTTCATCATAAGTACCCGTTAATTTTTCATAGGCAGTAGCCGGATCGAGGGTAATGTCTTGAAAAGAGGGCAGTTCCCCTACCAAAGAAAGCTGTTTTTCATCTACATCAGGTAAAATCTGTCCAAGAAGGTCAAAAATTTCTGTATTTGCCGAGCAGGTGATGCATCGGTAAGGAAGGTGAAGTCCTGCAGCAATGGCTTTGGCACCTTCGGTCTTTCCCGTTCCAGCAGGCCCACGGAGCATAAAATTCCTCATAGGCTGCTTGCTGTCAGTTGTTAATTTGGCATGTTCGCATATTCTTTGGATTTCTTTTGGGATTACATACCAATCTTCGAGAATAGGAACGGTTGATTCTTCTTGGGGAGTTAATGTCCGAGAATTGGACAGGATGTATTTATCGACAAAATCTTCTTTGGGAATTGAAACGGCGGAAGCAGTATAGTGATGTCCACCTTTTAATACCTGAAAGGTACCCTGGATAATTTCCGTTGGTGCATAAACACCTTTTTGGATATTCAGTGGTGTAAGTCTTTGGAGCACGCCATTTGCAGGAGTGTCAACTTTGATGTTCCCGATAGGAAGGGAATCACCATAACGGATCCTGCGGTACACGTTATCACAAAGAACCGCAGCCGTTTCTGCAGCTTTGGGCAGGTCAGGAAAACCGTCATCACGGTGTTGCTTTAATTCCTGATATTTTTCATTGAATTCGTCATCTGAAAGGAAAGTAGGCATTAAAGCAAAATAAAGAGCACTTCCGGAATCTTCATCTTTTTTAAACTGATATGGCTCTGGTTTACTGTCCAGATCCAAAGGTTTTTCATACTTTCCGGCTATAAATTTCCCAGTCATACGGTTGTAGACCACTACATGCAGCAACCCGGTACGGCTTGGATATTCTGCGATTGTAAAATTGTTTGCCTGGCTTCCAATGGCTCCGAGTTCTTCCTCTGCTTTTCCAGCAGGTGGATTTTCCAAATTCATATAAGAAAAAACTGCCTGCAAAGTAGCAGAATGGAGAGTAGCCCGTTTTTTAGGCTGATTACAGTATTTGGAAGCGATGTCTTTCATCACTGCACTTTTCCCGGAATAGCTGTCAAATGGAGATGGTAGCGTTCTTTCAAAAGTCCAGTTAGGGACAAAGTTTGTATTTGGCATAGTATTTCCTCCTTTATTCTTTTATCCAGGATAATTCTAGTGCCTGGTCCTTTTCTTTTGCGGTCAATTCATCTTTTTGGAAGATGGAAATGAGAATATCCCAATAGTTTCGTGGCGGGAAATAATCAAAACAATCCTTGATTTCCGCTGTATCACCATTTTGGATGTAAATTTGCCCGTTTTCATTAATATAGAGTTTATGGTGTCCTTTCGCATGGAGCTGTCCGATAAGGTTCTCCAGTTTTTTCTTGCCAATTAAGGAATACCAGGATTCCGGATCAGCAAAAGGAACATCGTCCTCATCGGTAACTGTGACAGTCTTTTTGAGGCTGGCAATGGTCAGCATTTGAAGTTCCAGATATCCGTATTGGTTCATACGTGCTTCCGCAAAGTTGTAGTCCTCCGTATGAAAGGTTCTCAGACGTATGGGATTTCCGCAAAGAAGCTGCTTCATGGATGGCGGCTTCTGGAATTCCCATGTTGCATTTGGAAATGCAGCCTGTAGTTTGTCGGTAATCTGATAGCTGATTTGTCTCCAAAGCAATTCTTCTGTTTCGGAAACTGGCTCAGATGATTTCAAAGAAGACCAAGGGCTTGTTTTGCCCTGGTTCTTGAGTAGGTTTAGAGTCAGTTTATAGATTTTAGGAAGAAGTGTGGAAAGAAATAGCAGCAGGATGCCAAGGATTCCGATACTTGCGACTGCATTACGATTTCCATTTCCTGGTATGAATATAGTTGCAATTAACAAAATTATTGTGAGCATACTTAGAACTTTAAGAAATTTCTTTTGTGTATTCACTTCATTTCCTCCATGTTTGTTTCAATAGAAAAAGGAATTGCAGCAGACCAGTAGATACTGGAAAGTCGCAATTCCTTCATTTTAGGGATCTTTGATAATTTACGGGAATGGAAGCTGCTGTGGTGGTGTATTTTCCGGAATATTGGTAAATCCATCACCAGATACATTGCCAGCCGTAAATCCCTGTGGTGCATAAGCCGATCCCCCTGCCGGAGCATAAGACATCTGTTGTGCGGCCTGTGGCATCATATTGTTATTGACTGGCATTGCGCCAGTAGGCACGGTACCGGAAGGATTCATTCCCGGGTTTCCATTATAAGTAGCACCGTTTGCTGGTACTGGTGGAACATTTGGATTTCCGACCATTGGATTCCCCGGTACAGGTGTTGCTGCATTGGTATCATTACGATTCGCAGGTAAGAACTGCCAGTCCTTTACCATAATTTGCGGCGTGATAGCTGCTTGACCTGCATTATTGCCTTTCTGGTGAATATACGGATGGAGTTCTAAATCTCCGTAGACCATGAGACACGTTGATTTTTTGACACCGGCTTTTATCAGTCGATCTGCAAGAAACTTGTTGCAGTAACACTGATAGAAGATGGGTTCTTCCTTTCCGCTTTGACCTCTCTGGTTGGTAGCAAGCCCCAGACTGATGTATTCAGTTCCGGAATTCTTTGCTTGTTGCATAACCGGATCGGCAGTTACCCTTCCTGTTACAATGATAATAGATGACATAAAAATTCTCCTTTCTGCCCTTTGGGCGATAAAATAGTGATAAATAAAAAAAGTGCCATTATAGCACCGTATAAAACGGCATTATAATGACACGATTTTCCAACTTAAACTGCATGTGTACTGGAGATAGTATCCAGACACCCTATAAAGGGATAACACAAAACTTAAATACAATATCATAGTAACACAAGATATAGCGAAGGTCAATGATAAAATACCATATATAGTATTTTGCGATTCGAAATAATAATTTTTGTGTCAAAATGCTTGGAAGTGTAGTATTTTATGAGGATAATCCCAAATAGATATAAAATTTTCATAAAACACTACTACCTTTTCAGAGTAGATAAAATGTGGTAGAATGAGGAAAAATTATTAGGAGGATGCATTATGGCAAGACGAAAAAAACTGGAAAACACATCTTTGGAAGAGCAACTGGAGTATGTGGAACAGGAGATTCGTACAAAAGAGTCCGATTTAAAGGAACTGCGTCATAAAGCAAAAGAGATTCAAAAAGAGATAGAAGAGAAGCAGAAAGATGAGCTGTTTAAGGCTTTGGTAGCATCTGGGAAAACCATTGATGAGGTTATGAGATTTATAAAGGCAACAGGAGAAGATAAAATCGAATAAAAAAAATGAAAGATGCCGTTGTGGGGGAGTGAATCTGCAACGGTGTTTTTTATGGTCAGCTGAAATACAAATGATTTTCATAGACCACAATCACCGTTACCTTGGAAAGGAATATGTAGTGGTTCGAAGTTGTGTCTTTGCATTTGTAATTCGTAGATTTAATATATACTGCGTGGAAGTTAAGCCATTGTAGTGTCTAAAACTACGGATAACTCAGATGGTGCTTGGACGTATGTGATAGTTAATGAAGTGTTTGTGCCTGAAAAAATTGTTGAGGGTATACCTAGTTGTTTGAAAGTATGAAAAAAGTGAATAGGGTAAAAAATACCGTTACAGATTAATCTTTGTAATGGTATTTTTTGCGTGAATTTATTCTAACGGTGTAATTTATAACCTATTCCCCATACAGTATCGATATAAGGGGCTTGGTTTCCTATATGCTCTAGTTTTTTTCTTAGTTTGCTTATATGGACATTGAGAATATTATCATCTGAAATATAATCTTTTCCCCAAATAAGTTGATATAAAGATTCCTTTGTAAAAGTCTGTTTTGGATGTTTGATTAGTAGCTGTAAGAGGTTATATTCGGTAGTAGTCAGAGTAAGCTCTGTGTTATTTACAAGTACTTTGTGATCATCCACATTTATGCGAATATCTTTAAAGGAATATTCCGTTTGGGGACTTTCGCTGCAACGGCGCAAAACACTTTCTATTCGTGCGAGAACTTCTTCATGATAAAAAGGTTTAGTTATATAATCATCTGCACCGGATCGGAGAAGGTTTATACGAATCTCAGGCTGATTTTTGGCAGATATAACAATAACTGGAATAGAATTGTTGTGTTTTTTTAGGTGAAATAGTATTTTTTCACCAGGCAAATCGGGAAGCATCAAATCTAATAACATTAAATCATATTTTTTAGAGGAAAGAGCTTCAATTGCTTCTATCCCATTGTGATATGCTGAAACATTGTAATGGTTTCTTTTTAATAATTCTGTAAGAATAAAGCAAATTTCTTTATCATCTTCTACTAATAATATATCAATCATAATAAACTCCTTTGGTAATAGGTATGGTAAAAATACTAACATGATTTGTAATTTCATACAAGTTACTGTTTTAAATAATTTGAAGGTTTCATAGGCGAGTGGGAAAATATAAAGATAAATTTATAATTTTATGGAAATTTAAGAACTGATTTAAGAGAAATGTTAGAATTAGACATTATCATTATCATTATAGGATTTAAGAAACGAGGGAAGTGATTAGAATGAAAGAACCCGAAAAAATATTGGAAGCAAAAGATATTTGTAAAGCATACGGAAAAAATATGGTACTTAATCAGGTAAATCTTACGATAAAAGCGGGCGAGATATATGGACTGGTTGGAGAAAATGGTGCAGGAAAAAGTAGCCTGATGAAAGTTATTACAGGACTAACAAAGCCGACTTCAGGTGAGATAAGTTTATTTGGTAAAAAAAATCTTGAAGATGAAAGAAATAAGATAGGATGTTTAATTGAAAATCCAGCTTTGTATATGGACATGACAGCACGCCAAAATTTGGAAATCCAGCGTACTCAACGAGGAATTCCAGGAAAAAGTAGTATTGATGAAGTTCTGGAAATAATGGATTTAAAGGACGCTGGAAATAAAAGAGTGAAGGCTTTTTCTTTAGGGATGAAACAGCGATTAGGAATTGCAATTGCATTGCTTGGTCGCCCACAGTTGCTAATTTTAGATGAACCAATAAATGGCTTAGATCCAACCAAAATTAAATATGTGCGAGAAGTCTTAAAGAATATGAATGAAGAAGATGGTACAACGATACTTATATCCAGTCATATTTTGCCAGAGTTACATCAACTTGCAACTGTATATGGATTTATACATCATGGAAAAATGTTACAACAGATTACAGATAAAGAATTAGATGAGAAATGTCGTCGTCATGTTCATATCGAAGTAGACAATGTGGAAAAGGCTAGTTGTATTTTAGATGAGAGGTATCCAGAAAGTCACACCCACCGTGTCGGAATGGTCTCAGAGGCGGTCGTGTCACGTCTAATTGAAGTTACTAACCTACCCCTATTTAGAGCAGTGGAAATCGGGCCGATGGATTGTCCGTGTAATGGGTAGACAGTAATTTCCATCTCCCAAACACTTGGCTTCGGGCAGCCGACGTGGGAGTGGACATTTTGCCGCTTCTTTCGAATTTTGGGACAATAAGCATCCACGTTTACCCTGGCAACTAAATTCGAATCCATTTTGTATTCCTATATGAATCTTTATAAATCATTCTATGTGTTTTTATATATCTTCAAAAGGACGACAAAGATGTATTCCACTGTCATATATGAATATGGTTTACAAATGCCGATACTCAAATTCAGAAACTAGAATCCAGTTTAAGGTGAATTCGAATATTTGGAACACTTCATGTCCAACTCAAATGTCACACGCAGCATAATGTGTACTCCCATTTAGATATGTACACAAGCGATGTATCAAGATTCAAATACCGAGTCAATCAACCAAGAATGTACAGAACTAACAGACATATAAACACTTATAGAGTATATGGATCAATAATATCAACTAACATACATAAGCCAGGCCGCTGTACTTTTTTTTTGGCTACAACAGCATCCTTTTTTTAGCCAGCATCTTGGCCCTTTCCGATGCGTGCCACTTATGGTCCATCTATACTACTACTATTGCTGAATGCACATTCAGCCCGATTGGCATATTTGTAGGTCTGGCACAGCAATCAAAATGAAATGTCTCCGAGTCTTATCAATTAATACAGACTTGTGCTCAAATAAAATTACAAACCAAAAAACAAAAAACAATTATTACATGATCTCTAAAACAAATGGTTTGATTGATTACATGAACAGACAACACAAAGGTTATTCAACGATGGAAAGAACATTTCACCTATGATTTACCAAGTGGGAATTTAATTTCCTTTTTTCCTTCAGGACCTTAACAATGTGGTCAGTCTCAGCTTGCTTCGTTTTGAAATCCACCAAATATTTAATGGTTGTCTTGAGTACTGCTTGTGATTGTGCTGTTTGCTTCCTCAACATGTCAACTTCATCTCTAAGTGCAGAAGCAGAATCTCTTTCTACCACTAGTTTAGCCTCTAGAGCATCAGCAGTTGGCAATTCATAATGCACGATTGGGCCGGTGCCACTGCTGTGGGATGATGCAACGTCCATGGGGACCTCGCTCTTTGATCTTGGGCTAACCTGTTTTGCCATTAAAGTTCCGATTGGATTCAGAAAAGTTGAAGTTAGCAAAACATCTCAACTGGGAGTTATAACAGCAAACCAGTTAAACAAACAAGGAATTAAAGAGTTTCAATTGGATGCTGAAAAGTAGTTATTAACATCATTGTAACCCGTTGTTGCAGCAACAAAGCAATTAAACAAACAAGTAGATATTTAAGTTAAGGCAAACAGGTAATTCTTAACAGTAAGTATCAAACACATAGATAGGCGCAGTCTACAATATGATTAACAGGCTGTGCCATTATGTAATCAGTAGCAAACTAAATTAAGCCAAGCAACGTAATTGAACAATTTTGCAATAAGTGGCTAACTAAAATTCCGAGAAGCAGGTAACTGAACTTACGCTAGTTCTTTGTACAGGCACACTGCAACTTCTTTTTCGCTTACAAGGTTGTACGAAGGAGTCCATGGCATCAATTGCTTGGATACGCAGTCCCAATACTTCTTTCTTCCCACACTGCATGGGTAAGTCGAATGGTTAATCTGGTAAGATGGTGCGTCCTTGATATGTTATATGAGGACGTGTAGTCAGACTAGTTGTAGCCAAACACATCACACTGGCTTTTACTGTATATTTCATGCGATTACTTTTGGCATATCGAGATCTAAGCAATCTACAATAGGATGAAAAGACTGGCATCCTTCACATTATTGGCGAACTCAGTTCATAGAAACAAGCAATTCAACCATTCTGTGGGTAAATCAAAAGCGCCACTGGAATATTTTTCACTATCCAATCATACACGCAAAAAGGGGCGACGCCACCATAGGGGCTGGTATGGGCGGCCGCCTCAGGTGGCTGGAAAGTGTGCACCTAGTTTGAGTCGTCCAGGTTGGCCCATGCTAGTTTTGTTCGTCCCAACGCACGAGCAGGCAATGTAAAAAATGAAGAAAAATGTTTCAATTTGGATGGGCCAATAACATAAGTGCAAGGCAGGCCCTATAGCAGGCTCGCGGCCCAAACGAGCGCCTCCCATATCGATCGACAGCAGGAAAAATCCCAATTCATTCGCTCCAGCCTCCAGTCTGGTTCGCTCCTAACCTAGCCGCCGCTGGACAGACCGACACAGCACTTCCTCGCGCCCTCGTTGGAGGGCGGTCGCCGGGCTTCAAGCGAACGGAAGGACAAGAAGATGAAGATCCAACCCTGGGTGTAGCCTGCGTGGGAGGCAGCGGCGGCAGCACGGGCATGGCATCGAGCTTGCGCAAACGGACAGTCGCAGCTTGCAAGAGTAGCATGCGCAACGAGCAGGTACATCACATCCCTGATTATATCTAATTCAACTCTTCAATTTCTGGCCAATAGTTAAACCTGACGGTGTTGTAAAACTGCTTGTATGTAGGGAATCTATGAGAAAATGAAACCAATTTCTACTTATTTTATAACTCCCCCAATCAATACTGAACTGACTGAATCTGATGTATCTAATCAAGTTTCCGGTGCAAACATACAAGCTCATGTTGTTCTTGAGCCTGAAGTGTCTAATGAACAGACTGCTAATGAAGGATTTGATGCAAACATTTTACATGCTCCTGGTGATGAACATATAGTGTCTAATGAGGGATCTAATGCAAGCATTTTGCAAGCTCATTGAAGGATTTAGTGTCTAATGATGATCTACTATGTTGAGAGAGACAGAGATTTGCAGGCATTGATGACAAGCAAATTATAGTGCATTTTCATAGCTTGAGGAAACGTCGAGGCCATCTACCAGAAAGTCCCCGTATCATGACAACATAGCATAAATACTTTTCTAATCTGTTGTTTGAAACTATTGGCATACTTGTGCAGGATAGATATATTGATATGCAGTTTGCGCACTGGTTATACGTGCAATTACACTTCGATATTTTCAGCCAGAGAACGAATAATTCAAGCAGGTACAGACCATGTTTGTAGTCCTTGTACACCATGTTGCATTTTGTGTTTTTTGGTGCTTGCATCATTTAGTGTTTATAATCTGAACTACTTTGGATCATTAGCTGGTTTTCAAAGTGCATGTAGCTTCACATTTCTCAAGTTATGTTGATTTCCGGAGTGCAAGTGCCTTCGTATTTTTTAAGTTAAATGTTCGCCCCTGGTAACTTGAATTCGTGGATCCGCCACTGCACACAAATCATACACGAATGCCAGTACGAATTAAATGAAATGCAGGGACTTACGCTAGCTCGTTGTACAGGCTCACTGCAGCTCTGCTTGCGCTTGGGATGTTCCATGTACAAGTCCATGTTACCACTTGCTTGGATGTGCAGGCCTTGTGCTCCTTGCATCCCCCTCTGCATTTTTGACACGGCGAATGGTTGATCAAATAAGAGGAATCGACCTTGATGTTGTACCGGAGGACAGATACTTACAAGGTTATACGGGTGTGCAGGATGTGTACCAGATCCCGTAGCGCCGTCATGCTTCGCTAAAAAATGGATTTGCTTGTTTCAGATGATATCTCCAGAAGAAATAAGAGTTAAAGTCAGAGTTGCATAGGCGTGTAAGCTAAGAGAGCAGTGAAAGGATATCCAAACATCGTCGGAACAGTGCACAAGGGAGTGATGTGTGGATACCTAGTTCGGGCCGGCGTTTGGGCATGCTCGCCTAGCTAGAGTGCGGGTCACTTCAGAGCCGTTGAGGGTGATGCGCTGGCGTTGGCTGGCCGCGCACGGATGCAGATCTTGAGTGGCAGCGGAGCGCTACGATGCGGTGGACGAGACCGTTGGTGAAGCCCCAACGGCCTCGGGGGGCGGAGGTGCGACGATGTGCTCGGTGAAGTAGCCCCGGTGAGCTGGGAGACGGCGTCGGTGAAGCGCACCTGATGCGGTGGAACTCGGTGTCTGTGAGGCACGTCGGTTGCGGCGGCCGACGTTGTCGGTGGACCACCCGGTGCGGTGGACGAGGGCGTAGATGAGGTAGCTCCGGTGCGGTGGTGAAGCGCGACCGTCGTCTTCGTCGTCGTCGTCCGGCACAGAGGTGGGGAAAGAGACGAGACGAGGGGCGATTCGAACTTTGCTTGGGTTGGCGGCGAATTAGGGATTTGAGCAATCTGGGCGCGGAAGGGGACGGTGGAGAAGAGAGATTTTGCAGGGCTGGAATTGGGGCCGCCAGATATTTCAATCCGAAACATGGAAGCGCGAACTTATATTGTCGTCGTCCTTTTTTTGGGGGGGGGTGGGTGGCTGAGTGCAACGCGTCCGTTCGACACACGCGACCACCCCGACAGGACTATGCTTCGGTGCCTTAAGGCACATGCCTTTGTGTCCATGACATGTGGGCCCAACAGGTGGCTGGCCCACATGTCAGTGACCCAAAGGCAGTTTCCTTTAAGGCACCAAAGCAGCGTCCACCCCGACACGACCCTGGTCTGCCTGGTGCAATTTTTGCGGACGAAAACCAAATGATATA
>ERZ772854.1162-NODE-1162-length-26991-cov-5.575178_pt1 | contig 26991 bp, 19 predicted proteins | sample MGYA00580844_ERZ772854 | MGnify/ENA primary metagenome ERZ772854 (study PRJEB29015, sample SAMEA2737727) | human gut metagenome | biome: human gut; feature: human-associated habitat; material: faeces | place: China | collected 2012 ...
TATTGTTACCAAAACTGATCGGTGAAGACGGAATTTTTTATGCGGAAATTTGTGCTTGGACCAGCGCAGCTGTTTTATTATTTATAAGTTATATGATTATTATACGAAAATACAAAGATTCATCGGAACTCCCGGCAAAAGGCTTGTAAAAATGCGCTGGCAGTGGTAAAATATATTTCATAGGATGAATGCGAAGAAAAACTTCTTGCAAATCAGCAGGTAATTAAGACGCCGATTGTCAGAAATGGTAAGCAGGCCACAGTGGGATATGAACCGACGGTTTGGAAAAGTTGGTCATAAGATTATGAACAGATTAAAAGTATTTTGGCACAGTTTGCTTTTGTTTATTGGAAGATGTGGATAGATTTTGAAATATACAAAATGTAAAATATGATAATCTGATGCGATTAATTAGTGCTATTGCAAGGGATAATCAGAATACTAGGAGAAGATATTATGGTAAAGTGGCAGAGAGCATTGTATCAGCCGGGTGTTCCGCTCGGAGAAAACGGAACAAGGGTAACAGCATCGAAGGAGCATAGGGAGTTGTCGAAGGAAGCGGCGAAGGAAGGTATGGTTCTGCTGAAAAATGAGCAGAATCTGCTGCCGCTGGAGAAAGGCAGCAAGGTGGCATTGTTTGGCAAGGCAACGTTTGACTATGTCAAAGGTGGCGGCGGAAGCGGAGATGTGACCGTATCCTATGTAAAGAATCTCTATGAGGGATTTCTGGAGTTAAAGGACAGAGTGAGTGTCTGTGAGGAACTTGCTTCCTTTTACCGGAAAAATGTGGAAGAACAGTATGAAAATAAAATAGCACCGGGAATGACTGTAGAGCCGGAACTTCCGGACGAACTCTGTCAGACGGCAAGAAATTATACGGACACGGCAATCATTTCCATCTGCCGTTTTTCCGGGGAAGGATGGGACCGCAAAGGAAAGAGTGATTTCTATCTGACAGAGGAAGAAAAAGCCATGGTGGAGCAGGTAACATCCTGTTTCCCGAAAGTAATCGCCGTACTCAATGTCGGCGGAATGGTGGATTCCTGCTGGTTTGCGGAGAATGACAGGATATCCTCCGTACTGATGGCATGGCAGGGCGGTATGGAAGGCGGAAGTGCAGCGGCAGAGCTTCTCTGCGGCATCGGCAATCCGTCCGGAAAACTTGCAGATACCTTTGCAAAGTCCCTGGAAGATTATCCATCTACCGAATCGTTCCATGAATCTGACGATTATGTAGATTACACGGAAGATATCTATGTGGGATACCGTTATTTTGAAACCATACCGCAGGCCAGGTCGAAGGTAAATTACAGCTTTGGATTTGGACTGTCCTACACCCGTTTTGCGTGGGAGATACGCAGTATCTCGGAGAAGGGAGGACTGGTATCCATACAGGTAAACGTAGTCAATACCGGAAAATATGCGGGAAAAGAAGTGGTACAGATTTATCTGCATGCACCGCAGGGACTGCTTGGCAAAGCAGACAAAAGTCTCTGTGCCTTTGAGAAGACAAGGCTTCTGCAGCCGGGAGAAACACAGCTGCTTTCCTTTGAGATTTCCATGGATAAGCAGGCTTCCTATGATGACCTCGGAAAAATAAAAAAATCCGCCTATGTACTGGAAAAAGGCGATTATACTTTCTATGTGGGAACATCTGTGGAACAGACCATGCAGGCAGATTTTGTATACACACTGGAAGAAGACAAAATCGTAGAACAGCTCACATCAAAACTTGCTCCGTCCGTGTTAAAGAAACGTATGTTATCTGACGGTACATTTGAGGAACTGCCGCAGACAGAGCCGGCCGACACCGATGCCTGTGCCATTCCGTTCGAGGCGAAAGAACCGCTTGACGGACTGACACCAAAGACGAGAGTAATAGAGCCTGTCTGCCTGTGGAAGTGGAGATACAAAGAGGGAATCCGTCCGTTTACGGAAGTGGCGGAAGGAAAAATGAGTCTCGATGAATTTCTGGCACAGATGACCGACGAGGAACTGGCACATCTGCTCGGTGGACAGCCAAATACCGGAGTGTCCAACACCTTTGGCATCGGAAATATGCCGGAATATGCCATTCCGACCATTACTACGGCGGACGGACCGGCGGGACTGCGTATCGAACCGCAGTGCGGTGTCAATACAACGGCATGGCCATGTGCCACACTGCTGGCATCTACCTGGAATCCGGACCTTGTTTACCGGGTAGGCGAATCCGGAGGAAAAGAAGTAGAAGAAAACAATATTTCCGTATGGTTGACACCGGCTGTCAACATTCACCGAAGCCCTCTCTGTGGCCGTAACTTTGAGTATTATTCCGAAGACCCGTTCCTGACAGGAAAACTGGCGGGTGCTATGGTAAAGGGAATCCAGTCCCGGCATATCGCGGCCACGGTCAAGCATTTTGCGTTAAATAACAAAGAGACAAACCGCAAAAACAGCGATTCGAGAGTTTCCGAGAGAGCGGTAAGGGAAATTTACCTAAAAGCATTTGAAATCATTGTAAAAGAGGCACATCCGTGGTGCATCATGACCGCCTACAACATTGTAAACGGACACCGGGCATCCGAAAACAAAGAACTCATTGATGGAATCCTGCGCGGAGAATGGAAGTTTGATGGTATGGTAACCACAGACTGGTGGACCTTCGGGGAACATTACAAAGAGGTAAAAGCCGGAAACGACCTGAAGATGGCATGCGGATATCCGGACAGACTGATGCAGGCAAAAGAGGCAGGGGCATTATCCAGAGAAGAAATGGAAACCTGTGCGAAACGTATCCTGCAGCTTATTTTAAAAATAGATTAAGATATTTTTATATTATAAAACTATAAGAACAGCGCCTTATTTTAACAGAGCAGGGCGCTGTTTTTTGTGTCAGATTATAAGCAGAAACAAGTTGTTATATAGAAAATTATAAAAAATTACTAGATATAATCAGGTGCTTGATTGCATAAAAAATAATAAAAATTAATATATTGCAAAACAAAAGAAAATATTATATAATATATTTGAAACAAATGAAGAAAAACAATAAACAGAAAGCAAACACTTGACAAAGCAGGAGAAAACAGGGAAAATAAAAAGGAGAGCAGAATATATGGGAAAAAAGGATATTATTACAAAAAACTATATTAGAAGACCTGAATTTTTGCAGATATTTTTAATTACCGGTTATATGGTGGAAAAGATAGAATCCAGCCAGATCAGTTGAAAGAGATGGATATCGCAGAGAGTCTGGTGACAAATCAAAAAGGAAATGGAGGAAGATTTGGAAAAGCGGTAACCGTGGAAAAATACAGAGATATAAAGAAAATATTTAAAGAAGATAAAATCATTCCGGTTATTACAGTCGTATTGTATTTTGGGGAAAAGCCGTGGGATGGTCCGCGCAGTTTAAAAGACATGATGGGATGGAAAGGAGAAGAAGCAGAGTCATATATCCAGGATTATAAAATGAATCTTCTGATTCCGTCTGAGATGAAAGATGCGGAAATTGAAACACTACAAAGTAGTCTGCGGGAAGTATTTTACTTTTTGAAATATGCTGGTGACTGGAAAAAACTGGAAAAGATTCTTGACAAAAATGAACGGTTCCGAAGCCTGGAAAAAGAAGCAGCAGTTGTAATAAGTACGTTAACAAACACAGAGATAAAAATCAAAGAAAGTGAGGAAAAACAGGATATGTGTGAAGCAATCGAACAGATGAAACAGGAATCCATGGAGATGGGATTGGAAAAAGCAGAATCAAAAATTATAATCAATATGTACCGGAAAGGATATAACTGCATGCAGATCACAGATATTACCGGGGTAGAGGAAGAAAAGGTAAGGGAGATTATACGCACAAAAGAGTGGGAAACACAGAACTCATAAAAGCAATTAACGAAAGGTACTTAATAAAAAAACAGGAGAGTTATTCTCTCCTGTCCTTTTAAACATCCGGATAATGTGCCTGCTTGTGCATGATATTGCAGATACCGGATAACTCTTCGTAATCTTCATTAAAGGTATTAATATTAAATTCGATTAACGTGTTGCTGAATAATTCCACATAATATTTAAAATGATGCTGCGGAAGTCTTGAAAGATTAAGGTAACATCGTTTGGAATAATCTTTCCCATCGTATTTTTCAGCAAAAATCCATGTGATGATGATGGCAAGGTTTACATCATAAAAGGCAGATACATCACCCTTCAGATTGACGAAAGTATCAAGATAACTTCGCATCAGAACCATGTCATCCCGGCTTAACGGAATTTTTTCTGTAACATTGATTGCCGTACCATCATTTTTACAGTATTGTTCTAAAAGACGTTCCATCTCAGGAAGCGTCATATTTTGTTTAAACAGATTACTCATATCCAATCACCTCGTTTCCAGGAACTGTTAAAATTAACACGGACAAATCTTTAGAAATATTATAGTATAATTTTCTGTAAAAATCAATATTAAAACAATTTACTTCTAACTAAAAATGTGGTAATATGAAAGCGATGTTTCGTGGAAGGCTTAAACTAAAGAAAGGGAAAATGCATGCGCACACTTTTCTTCCACATTTGTGCGGACGTTTTACGTCATGCGTCATGCATAGGTAAAGTAATGGTAAGAGCAGTAGTAGGAGCTAACTGGGGTGACGAAGGAAAAGGTAAGATTACAGACATGCTTGCTGAAACATCTGATATTATTGTCAGATTTCAGGGCGGAAGTAATGCAGGTCATACCATTGTAAATAATTATGGAAAATTTGCACTTCATATTCTGCCATCAGGAGTATTTTACAATCATACCACAAGCATTATTGGAAACGGAGTAGCATTCAGTGTTCCGGCTTTATTTAATGAGATTAATGAACTGGTTAAGAGGGGCGTTCCAAAACCAAAGATTCTGGTGTCTGACAGGGCACAGATTGTTATGCCATATCATATTCTGTTTGATGAATGTGAAGAAGAAAGACTGGGCAAGAAGTCATTTGGTTCAACGAAATCAGGAATCGCACCGTTCTATTCAGATAAATATTCAAAAGTAGGTTTTCAGGTTTCTGAACTCTTCGATGAAGAATCTTTACAGGAACATGTGGAAAGGGTTCTTGAATCCAAGAATATCATACTGGAACATATGTATCACAAAGAACCGCTCAAGGTAGAAGATATTATGAGTACACTGCACGAATACAGGGATATGGTAGAACCATATGTATGTGATACGGCAGCATTTATCCAGCAGGCAATCAAAGAAGGCAAGAATGTTCTGTTAGAGGGACAGCTTGGAACATTAAAAGATCCGGATTTCGGTATTTACCCGATGGTTACATCTTCCTCCACATTAGCAGCTTATGGTGCAATCGGAGCAGGTATTCCGCCGTATGAAATCAAGAATATTACTGCAGTTGTAAAAGCATACTCAAGTGCAGTAGGAGCAGGAGAATTCGTCAGCGAACTTCATGGAGAAGAAGCAGATGAACTCAGAAGACGCGGTGGTGATGGCGGAGAATTCGGTGCAACTACAGGCCGTCCGAGAAGAGTGGGCTGGCTGGATACCGTTGCTTCAAGATACGGGGTGAGAATGCAGAGTGCAACAGAAGTAGCCCTTACCGTACTTGACGTACTCGGTTATCTGGATGAGATTCCGGTATGTACCGCATATGAAATCGATGGAGAGATCACAAAGGACTTCCCTGTAACTACAAAGCTTAAGAAAGCAAAACCTGTATTTACAAAGCTTCCGGGATGGAAATGCGATATCCGGGGAATTAAGAAGTACGAAGAACTTCCGGAAAACTGCAGAAAATACATTGAATTTGTAGAGAAGGAACTCGGAGTAAAGATCACTCTGGTATCCAATGGTCCGGAAAGACATGATATTATTCACAGATAACAGGTGAAACATGAAAAAAATGAAACAGATAGCAGCTATTATTGCGATTATACTACTGCTTGGTCTGTATGTGTGGTCCTTTATAGCTGCACTGCTTGCAAGACCAGAGTCAAACCAAGTATTCTGGGCAGCAGTGTTCTGCACCATATTTGTACCAATTATACTGTTTCTCTTCATCCGGATGAATGAATACAGAAAAAAAGGTACAACCATGGCAGATATACACAGACAGAAAAAACAGATGAAAGCTGCAGAAAAAGCAAAAAATAAGAAAGAAGATTAAGGAGAATAAAATGGCAGATCAGGAAAACAGAGAATACACATTACTGGAGATTTGGAGAGGTAATGCTTATTCCGCACAGAAGACACAGAAAGAAGCAAATGAATTCTGGGCAAAATATTTCACAATCGAAAAAGGAATCTATGAGAAGATTCTTGCTGAGCCGGACGTAGTTGTAGAAGGTACGGTAAAGGAACTTGCAGAAAAATATGGTGTTGATCCGCTTGTTATGGTAGGATTCCTTGACGGAATCAATGACAGTCTGAAGAATCCGAATCCAATTGAGACAATGACAGAAGATACGGTTGTAAATCTTGGATATGATACAGAACTGTTATACAAGAACATGGTAGAAGCCAAAGCAGAATGGCTGTACACACTTGATGCATGGAACACACTGATTCCGAGCGAAGAAAGAAGAAAAGAACTGTATAAAGAACAGAAGAGTTCTCATACAATTGTAAAAGATAAAAAAGTAGGAAGAAATGATCCGTGTCCTTGCGGCAGTGGAAAGAAATATAAATATTGCTGCGGCAGATAGGAACACAGGAAATATCTGGAGGAATGCCTATGAAGAAGCTGTTATTTGTATATAATGCGAAGTCTGGGAAAGCAAGAATTAAAAGATATCTGTCAGATATCATAAATATATTTATCCAGTCAGGATATTATGTTGAGAGTTATCAGACACAGTCTGTCAGCGATGCGAAGAAACAGATTGCAGGAAGAGGACAGCATTTTGACCTGATCGTTGTAGCAGGAGGAGATGGCACATTGAATGAGGGTATCTCCGGAATGATGCATCTGGGAAGAAAAATTCCGATTGGCTATATTCCGTCCGGTTCAACGAATGATTTTGCAACAAGTCTCAAACTTCCAAAGGATATGCTGCAGGCAGCGAAGATAGCGGTGGATGGAAGTCCGGCCTATGTTGATATAGGCGGATTTAACCGCAGCAATTTTGTTTATATTGCTGCATTTGGTGCATTTACGGATGTATCATACAGTACGCCACAGGATTTGAAAAATCTTCTGGGACATTCTGCTTATATTATCGAGGCCCTGAAACAGTTTGGAAATATCATGACAAGTTACCATTTCAGAATTGAACGGGAAAATGGGCAGATTATAGAGGATGATTTTATTTATGGCATGGTGACTAACTCGGTTTCGGCAGGTGGGTTCAAGGGAATTACCGGAAGAAACATTATTCTGGATGATGGACTGTTCGAAGTCACATTACTTAAGAAGCCGAAGAATCCGCTGGAATTGCAGGATATGATTAGCAGCATTATTACGCAGAAGAAATGCAAGAATATCATCTCTTTTAAAGCATCGAAGCTGAAATTTTATTCTGAAGAAAAAGTAAAATGGGTTCTGGATGGAGAATATGGCGGATGCCTCAAAAAAGTAATTATCCGGAATTATAAATGTGCGGTAAAAGTGATGACCGGACTGGATATCAGTAGAAAAGATAAAGTCATTGATAAAGTGAAAATGACTCTAAATTTAGACAAATAGCACAGATAATGAAGTAATAATTTAATAGTTTTTCACAAAAATAGATTTTTTTCGACAGCCATGTTTACATGGCTGTTGTTTTCGGTTATAATAACAAAGATACATATAATAGCCTTACTATCGGAATGGGAGATACACTATGAATGATATAGCAATGAACGAAGAGAAAATATTTTTGGAAAGCCTGGAACAACTGGTAGAACTTGCGAAATCAAAAAAGAATATGCTTGAAATTTCGGACATTGACAAATTTTTAAAAGATAAAAGTATTAGTGCGGAACATATAGATTTGATCTATCAGTATCTGGAGGAGAAAAAGATAGATGTAGTTCCGAATACGGAAGAAGCTTTTTTGGAAGAAGATGATCTTCTTTTAGAGCCTACCGATGATGATTTTGAAGATGAAGAGAATATTGATTTAGATGCTATAAATCTTCTGGAAGGGATCGGAACGGAAGATCCGGTTAGAATGTATTTGAAAGAAATTGGTACTGTACCTCTTTTATCTGCGGATGAAGAGTTACGTCTTGCCAGAGAAAAAGCAGAAGGCGGACCAAGAGGACAGAGAGCAAAAGAAAAACTCATAGAGGCCAATTTACGACTGGTAGTAAGTATTGCAAAGCGTTATACAGGAAGAGGTATGAGTTTTCTGGATCTTGTCCAGGAAGGAAACCTGGGACTGATCAAAGGTGTTGAGAAATTTGATCCGGATAAGGGATTCAAACTCAGTACTTATGCAACATGGTGGATTCGCCAGTCCGTTACAAGGGCACTTGCCGATCAGGCACGTACGATCCGTGTACCGGTGCATATGGTGGAAACCATCAACAGAATGTCCAAGATGCAGAGAAAGCTGACATTGGAGCTGGGATACGAACCGTCCACGGCAGAACTGGCCAATGCACTGGATATGCCGGAAGAAAAAGTACTTGAGATTATGCAGATTGCAAGAGAACCAGCTTCTCTGGAAACACCTATCGGTGAAGAGGATGATTCCAATCTGGGAGATTTTGTTGCAGATAACAATACAGTCACACCGGAACAGAATGTGGAATCTGTTATGCTGAGAGAACATATAGATATCCTGCTGCAGGATTTAAAAGACAGGGAAAAACAGGTTATTGTACTGCGGTTCGGACTGGAAGACGGGCATCCGAGAACATTGGAAGAAGTAGGTAAGGAATTCAATGTTACAAGAGAAAGAATACGCCAGATTGAAGCAAAGGCATTGCGGAAATTAAGAAATCCGGTTAGAAGTAAAAAGATTAAGGACTTCCTCATGTAGGAGGTCCTTTTCCGGTTTATAATAAAAAGGAGTAATTGCAAAACACTTAAATATTTATAAAAGACTGCAAAAGGAGATTACAATGAAAGAATACAGCATAAAGTTCCATGATAACCGTCTGGTGGATACGGATGGTCTGAATGTGGAGCAGATAAGTGACCATTCATATCGCATCAGCATTGCTGACGGAAGATATAATGTCAGGGTTCTGGATGGGGATTTGAATGACAGAGGGGATGTGAATGTGTATACCACCTTAAACCACGTCCGTCAGAATCCGATCTGGGCGGGGGATAAGGTGATACGTTCCGGGTGTTATAAGACCGAAGTAAAAAACGGATGCATGGAAATCAGTTTCTCCGGAAAATATGTATGTATACAGGGGATTGATATTGCGGCAGAGATTGAGGACGAGATCGAATCGCTTTCTGCCGGGGTTCATGCATCGGAAGAAAAATCCTCGGTCAGGTTGTTCATCCGGAGAAACACGCAGTATGAAAAGGTTCATTTATACAGGAAAAAGTGTGGAAGCGGAATGGATCCGGAGATGATTGAACTGTGCGGGGACGAATATGTGGATGAAGATGTCCTGCTGTGTGAAAGCTACGAATATTATGCCTGCATTGTGGACAACCTTGGATTCGAGGGAAAGATTTCGGATAAAATAACCGTAGAGATAGCAGATAAAACGGCCGCAAAACCGGAGATAAAAAACTATACGGTAAAAACAGTGAATGAGCATACCACGAAGCTGACCTGGGAGGGGAAAGCATGGAAATACCGCATTTACCGGAAAACAGCAGTTAGTAATTACAAATTTCTGGGAGAAACAGAGAACTGTAGTTTTACAGATGAAACCATGATTACCGATCGGAGTTATATTTATGCGGTACAGGCTCTTTCAACCAGCGGAAAAAGCAGGCGGAAAGAAGCAGAGTCACAGATTTTTGCGCCACTTCGCAGACGGCAGATGGAACAGCTTGACAGAGGTGCTGTGGCGATACGCACAAGGCGGGGAATGTATCTGACCTTCCGGCTCGCCGCCTGGGAATATGAATCGGCGGAGTTTCATATTTATGCGGACGGAAAACGGATTGCACAGATTGGAAAACACGATGCAACGAATTATCTGGATAAAAAAGGCGATCTCCATACCCGGTATGAGATAAAGAAGGTTACGAACGGAAAAGAAGAAGAACATGGATACATTGCAAAGAATCTGGCACATAACTATTTCGATGTGCCGATAAACAAACCGGCGGATTACAAAGCTCCGGATGGAGCGATCTATTCCTATACGGCAAATGATGCAAGTGTCGCAGATCTTGATGGCGATGGTGAGTACGAACTGATTTTGAAGTGGGACTGTGCAGGACGGGATAATTCCCATGCGGGATATTCCGGGCCGGTATTTCTCGATGCCTATAAACTGGATGGACGTATGCTGTGGAGAATCGATCTTGGAAGAAATATCCGGGCAGGAGCACATTATACCCAGTTCATGGTATATGATTTTGATGGGGACGGATATGCGGAAATGATCGTAAAGACGGCAGACGGAACCAGAGATGCCGCTGGAAATTATGTCGGGGACAAGACAAAAGATTACCGCAACCGGGAAGGATTCATTATCGAAGGACCGGAGTATCTGTCTTTGTTTGATGGAAGATACGGAACCCTGCTGGACACCATTCCATACGACCCACCGCGTGGCAATATTGCCGATTGGGGTGACTCCTGGGGCAATCGTGTGGATCGCTTCCTCGCCTGCGTGGCATATCTTGACGGCATACATCCGAGCGCGGTTATGTGCCGCGGTTACTACGATCACGGCAGACCGGCACATCTGGCAGCCTGGGATGTAAAAGATAAAAAATTAGTAAAACGCTGGAAATTTGAGGCAAATCACAAGCAGAACATCGAGTATACCAATCAGGGCTTCCATAACCTGGCGGTGGCCGACGTGGACGATGACGGCTGTGACGAGATTATCTACGGAGCATGTGTCATTGACCATGACGGAACCGGGCTGTATTCGACCGGTCTGGGACACGGAGATGCCATGCATGTGGGTAAATTCACGAAAGACTCGACTGGATTCGATTACTTTGGAATCCATGAAGATGCGGACTGCCCGTGGGGCATCGAGGCACACGATGCAGGAACCGGAAAACACCGGTTCGGGATTCATACCGGAAAAGATACCGCAAGAGGGCTGACTGCCAAAATTGATCCGAGGTATGATGGAAACCAGATGTGGGCATACTATGGCGGTGGGTTATATAATTATGCGGACGGAAAGAAAATCACGGATAAATTCCCAGAGCAGGTGAATTTTGCCATCTGGTGGGACGGCGATCTGCTGAGGGAACTTCTGGATCATGACTGGTATGGCTATGAAACAGGAGTTGGAATTCCGAAGATTTACAAGTGGAACTGGAGAACGGAGGAAACAGAAATCCTGCTTTCCACCGATCAGGTGCTATCCAATAACGGAACGAAAGGAAACCCGTGTATTCAGGCATGTCTGTTCGGGGATTGGAGGGAAGAAGTCGTATTTCGTGGAAAAAACAGTGAATTTCTGAGGATTTATACCACAACCGAACCGACAAAGAGCAGAATCTATACCCTGATGCATGATGCGGTTTACCGCATGGGGATTGCATGGCAGAATACGGCATACAACCAGCCGCCGCAGACAGGTTTCTATATCGGGCCGGATATGAAAGGAATCAAAGTTCCGCCGCAGGATTATATCAGCCCGGCAAAAATGGGAGAATAAGTGATGCAGTTATATTTTGAAATTATGGGACTAAGGATACCGGCATATTCTACGATGGCTTTGGCAGGCTTTCTCTGTGCGTTGGTTGTGGCACGGAAACTGGCAAAGAATATCATGACATACGATTTCTGGTGTGCCATTAGTTATGGGGGAATCGCAATGATTGCGGGGGCAAAATTATTCTATGCCATTCCATTTCTTATACAGGGAAATACAGGGAATCTCCGGGAATTATTTGCCGGCTATGTGTTTTACGGCGGTATGCTTGGCATGACAGCGGGCATTGCCTTCTATGCCCGCATGAGAAAACAACCCGTCACGATGTATCTCGATATTATGGCGGTTGTTATTCCTTTGTTTCACGGGTTTGGAAGGCTGGGCTGTTTTTTTGCCGGCTGCTGTTATGGCAGGGAATATCACGGTATCTTTGCCGTCCATTTTCCGGCGAATCCATACGAACCGGGCATAGAACTTGTACCGAGAGTTCCAGTCCAGATCATGGAAAGCCTGTGCAATTTCCTGCTGTTCTTTTTCCTGCTGTGTTACAGGAAGAAGAAACCGGCACCGGGAAGGATAATGGGACTGTATCTAACCATCTATCCGGCGGTTCGGTTTCTGCTGGAAATGCTGCGTGGAGATATTGTTCGTGGAGTATATCAGATCGCCGGCATAGCATTTTCCACGTCCCAGCTGATTAGTGTGGTATTATTTACAACTGGAATTGTTCTGATTCGACATAAAATTCCGGAAAATGACATGGAAAATAAAAAAAGTGAAAAAAAGTTTCAAAAAAATAGAAGGTAAATTGTTTCTAAAACGTGGAGTTCCAGATGAGAATTCCACGTTTTACTTTTAAATAAACAGACAATAAATAAGTAAAAAATAAATAGTCAAATTATCAGACAATACAACTAAAAAAACATATTTACAAATGAAAAAGATAGTAGTATATTATATACAGCTTAAGGAAAAGACAAATGTCCTTGCGGTAAAGACACACAATAACTCAAGGGATAGATGGAGGATAAAGATGCAGCAGAAAGCGAATGGATTATACGATCCGAGATTTGAACATGATAACTGTGGTATCGGAGCAATTGTTAATATCAAAGGAAATAAAGATCACGAGGCAGTAGAAGGTGCGCTTGGTATCGTAGAGCATCTCGAACACAGAGCAGGAAAAGATGCGGAAGGAAAGACCGGTGATGGTGTCGGAATCCTTTTACAGATTTCCCATAAGTTTTTTAAGAAGGTGGCAGATTCCCTCGGCATTTCACTGGGAAATGAGAGAGAATACGGTGTCGGAATGTTTTTCTTCCCACAGGATGAATTACAGAGAAAGCAGGCAATGAAGATGTTTGAAATCATTGTCAAGAAAGAAGGACTTGAGTTCCTCGGCTGGAGACAGGTTCCGACACATCCGGATGTACTGGGACATAAGGCAGTCGAAGTTATGCCGTGTATCATCCAGGCATTCATCCGCAAGCCGGCAAAAGTAAATGCAGGTATTGATTTTGACCGCAAACTGTATGTGGCAAGACGTGTATTTGAACAGTCTAACGAAGATACCTATGTTGTATCACTTTCGAGCAGAACGATTGTATACAAGGGTATGTTCCTGGTTGGACAGCTCCGTACCTTCTTCAGCGACTTACAGGATCCGGATTATGAATCAGCCATCGCCATTGTACATTCCAGATTCAGTACGAATACACAGCCGAGCTGGATGAGGGCACATCCGAACAGACTGCTGGTACATAACGGTGAGATTAACACCATCCGCGGAAATGTGGATAAGATGATTGCAAGGGAAGAAACCATGCATACTTCATGTCTTGCAGATGAGATTAACAAGGTAATACCAGTTATCAATGCAGAAGGTTCTGATTCCGCAAGACTGGATAATATGCTTGAATTCATGATAATGAGTGGAATGGATCTTCCGCTTGCCGTAATGATAGCCATTCCGGAACCGTGGGACAATAACTTAAATATCAGCCAGGCAAAGAGAGATTTCTATCAGTATTATGCAACCATGATGGAACCGTGGGACGGACCGGCATCCATTCTGTTTTCCGATGGTGATGTGATGGGTGCGGTACTTGACCGTAACGGATTAAGACCTTCCAGATATATGATTACCACGGACGATAAGCTCATTCTTTCTTCCGAAGTCGGAGTGCTTGACATTGATCCGGCAAAGATTGTTGTCAAAGAAAGATTAAGACCGGGCAAGATGCTCCTAGTAGATACCGTACAGGGCAGAGTCATCGATGATGAAGAATTAAAAGAAAAATATGCAAAAAGACAGCCATATGGCGAGTGGCTCGATGCAAATATCGTAAAACTTCAGGAGTTGAAGATTCCGAATAAGAGAGTGGAAGAATATTCCAAGGAAGAACTCCAGAAACTGCAGAAATCTTTCGGTTATACTTATGAAGATGTAAAGACCAGCATTCTTCCGATGGCACTGACCGGAACAGAACAGATTTCAGCCATGGGAAATGATACCCCGTTAGCAGTTCTTTCCGACCGCAACCAGCCGCTGTTCAATTATTTCAAACAGTTGTTTGCACAGGTTACAAATCCGCCGATTGATGCGATCCGTGAGGAAGTTGTAACATCCACAACCGTTTATGTCGGCTCAGAAGGCAATATCCTCGAGGAATCACCGGAAAATTGTAAGGTGTTAAGAGTTAATAACCCGATTCTTACCAGCACAGACCTGTTAAAGATTAAAAATATGAAGGTGGACGGCTTTAAAGTAGCAGTCATTCCGATTATTTATTATAAAAATACATCCTTAAAGAAAGCGATTGACCATGTATTCCTGGAAGCAGACAGGGCACACAAGGACGGCGCCAATATCCTGATTCTGTCAGACAGGGGCGTGGATGAAAATCATGTAGCCATTCCGTCACTGCTTGCGGTATCCGCACTGCATCAGCATCTGGTAGTGACAAAGAAGAGAACCTCGCTTGCCATCATTCTGGAAAGCGGCGAACCAAGAGAAGTACATCACTTCGCAACATTGCTCGGCTATGGTGCATGTGCCATAAATCCATATCTGGCACAGGATTCCATCCGCGAACTGATTGATGAAAACTTATTGGATAAAGATTATTATGCAGCGGTCAATGATTATAACTCAGCGATTCTGCATGGTATCGTAAAGATTGCTTCCAAGATGGGAATTTCCACGATCCAGTCCTATCAGGGTTCACAGATTTTTGAAGCCATCGGTATTAATAAAGAAGTAATAGATACATACTTTACCAATACAGTCAGCAGAATCGGCGGTATTTCCTTAAAGGATATTGAGAGTGATGTTAATAAGCTTCATTCCAAAGCATTTGACCCGTTAGATCTCGGCGTGGACTATACCCTAGACAGCGAAGGAACACACAAGTTCCGGAGCGGAAAAACCGAACATTTATACAATCCAAAGACCATACATCTTCTTCAGGAGTCTACGAGAACAGGAAACTATGACCTGTTTAAGGAATATACGAAAGAAGTCGATGCGGAAGGTCAGGATGTAAACCTGAGAGGACTCATGGACTTCAATTATCCGAAGAAATCCATTCCGCTTGACCAGGTAGAAAGCATTGATTCCATCGTGCGCAGATTTAAGACAGGTGCAATGTCCTATGGTTCTATTTCAAAAGAAGCACATGAAACCCTTGCAATTGCCATGAATACCCTGCATGGACGTTCCAACAGTGGTGAAGGTGGCGAGGACCTCGAAAGACTGACCGTAGGACCGGATGGATTGAACAGATGTTCCGCCATCAAACAGGTAGCATCCGGAAGATTCGGTGTTACATCCAGATATCTTGTCAGTGCAAACGAAATCCAGATAAAGATGGCACAGGGAGCAAAACCGGGCGAAGGCGGTCATCTGCCAGGCAAGAAAGTTTATCCGTGGATTGCAAAGACCAGACATTCAACACCGGGGGTAAGCCTTATCTCCCCACCACCGCATCATGATATTTATTCGATCGAAGATTTGGCTCAGTTAATCTATGACTTGAAGAATGCCAATACTGCTGCCAGAATTTCTGTAAAACTGGTTTCGGAAGCTGGTGTCGGTACGGTAGCAGCCGGCGTTGCAAAAGCAGGTGCACAGGTTATCCTTATCTCCGGATATGATGGCGGTACGGGTGCTGCACCGAGAAACTCCATCTACAATGCAGGACTTCCATGGGAACTCGGACTTGCAGAAGCACACCAGACCCTGATTATGAATGATCTGAGAAATAAAGTTGTGCTTGAGACAGACGGAAAGCTGATGAGCGGCCGTGACGTTGTGATTGCGGCTATGCTCGGAGCAGAAGAATTCGGTTTTGCAACTGCTCCGCTTGTAACTATGGGATGTGTCATGATGAGAGTATGTAACCTGGATACCTGTCCGGTCGGCGTGGCAACACAGAATCCGGAGCTGCGTAAGAGATTCCGGGGAAAACCAGAGTATGTCATCAACTTCATGAAGTTTATCGCAGAAGAAGTAAGAGAATACATGGCAAAACTGGGGGTTAAGACCGTGGATGAACTGGTAGGACGTGCGGATCTCTTAAAGAGAAGGGATAATATTACCGGACGTGCTGCAAATGTAGATTTATCCAATATCTTAAATACCGATTTCTGTAAAGAAAAGATTTGTTATCATGAGAAGAATCTGTATAACTTTGAACTCGAGAAGACACTGGATGAAAAGGTACTGGTAAAGAAATTTGCGAAGGCACTGGACGACAGACAGAAGCGCAGTATAGAAGTGGATGTAACCAATACGGATCGTTCCTTCGGAACAATCTTTGGTTCAGAGATTACAAAGAAATATCCGGAAGGACTCGAAGAAGATACCTTTACCATTAAGTGTAATGGTGCCGGCGGACAGAGTTTCGGCGCATTTATCCCGAAAGGACTTACTCTGGAACTGGTCGGGGACAGCAACGATTACTTCGGAAAAGGACTTTCTGGCGGAAAACTGATTGTATATCCGCCAAAGGGTTCTACCTTCAAAGAAAGTGAGAATATCATTATCGGCAACGTGGCATTGTACGGTGCAACCAGCGGTAAGGCATTTATCAACGGTGTGGCAGGAGAGAGATTCTGTGTGCGTAACTCTGGTGCAACTGCGGTTGTAGAAGGCGTGGGTGAACACGGATGCGAGTACATGACAGGCGGATGTGTTGTAATCCTGGGTACAGTAGGAAAGAACTTTGCAGCCGGAATGAGCGGCGGTATCGCTTATGTGCTGGATGAACAGAGTGACCTGTATACAAAGATGAATAAAGAACTGGTATTTATGAGAGAAGTAACGGATAAATACGATGTATTAGAATTAAAGACTATGATTCAGGAACATGTGGCATATACCAATTCTGCAAGAGGAAAAGAAGTTCTTGATAATTTTGGGGAATATCTTCCAAAATTCAAGAAGATTATGTCTTACGATTATGCAACCATGTTAAAGAAGATTGTCCAGATGGAAGAAAAAGGACTCAGCAGTGAACAGGCAAAGATAGAAGCATTCTATGCAATCGCGAAATAAGGAGGAACTAAGATGGGAAAGCCAACCGGATTTTTAGAATATGAGCGTGAAACAAGTACAGCTGTTTCGCCATTAGAAAGAATTAAAAACTTTAACGAGTTCCATACTCCTTTATCACAGGAAGAACAGCAGATACAGGCTGCCAGATGTATGGAATGTGGGGTACCGTTCTGTCAGGCAGGTATGATGCTGCCGGGTGGTGCATCCGGATGTCCGCTGAACAACCTGGTGCCGGAATGGAATGACTTAATCTACAATGGAAACTGGGAAGAAGCCTACTACCGTCTGAAAAAGACGAATAACTTCCCGGAGTTTACTTCCAGAGTGTGTCCGGCACTTTGCGAAGCAGCCTGCACCTGCGGGCTGAACGGACAATCCGTCACGACAAAGGAAAATGAACACGGCATTATTGAAAATGCTTATGAAAAAGGATATGCACGTGCCAAAGTGCCAGCAGTCAGAACCGGAAAGAAGATAGCGGTCATAGGTTCCGGTCCTTCCGGACTGGCAGCGGCAGATACTCTGAACCAGAGAGGACACAGTGTAACGGTATATGAGCGTTCCGACAGGATTGGCGGACTGCTTATGTATGGAATTCCGAATATGAAGCTGGAAAAATGGGTGATAGACCGTAAGGTTGCCATTATGAAAGAAGAAGGTGTGGAATTTGTCACGGGTGTTAATGTCGGAGAGGATATGAAAGCAACAGAACTGCTGAAAAACTACGACCGTATTATCCTTGCCTGCGGTGCATCAAATCCGAGAGATATCAAAGCTCCGGGCAGAGAGGCAAAAGGAATTTATTTCGCTGTAGACTTCCTGAAATCCACAACCAAGGCATTGCTGGACAATGGTCTGAAAGATGGCACTTATATTTCTGCAAAGGGAAAGAAAGTCATGGTAATCGGCGGCGGTGATACCGGAAATGACTGTGTCGGAACATCCATCCGCCATGGCTGCACCAGTGTGGTACAGGTAGAAATGATGCCAAAACTTCCGACGGAGCGTGCAGAGAGCAATCCGTGGCCGCAGTGGCCGCGTGTCTTAAAGACCGATTACGGCCAGGAAGAAGCTATTGCAAAATTCGGCCATGACCCGAGAATTTACCAGACAACGGTCAAGGAGTTTATCGCAGACAAGAAGGGGAATCTGACCAAGGTAAAACTGGTAAAATTAGAGTCCAAAAAAGATGAAGCAACCGGAAGAATGACGATGGCAGAAGTTGCCGGAAGCGAATATGTGGTGGACTGTGACCTTGTCCTGATAGCGGCAGGATTTTTAGGAAGCCAGGATTATGTCACAAAGGCATTTAAAGTAGAAACAAATGAGCGTTCCAATGTAAAGACAGAGGCAGGAAAATACGAGACAAACGTAAAGAATGTATTTACTGCAGGCGATATGCACAGAGGACAGTCTCTTGTGGTATGGGCCATCAAAGAAGGCAGGGAAGCTGCAAAGGCAGTGGATATCAGTCTGATGGGTTATACCAATATCAATTAGAAAAACTGCGGGCAGATGGCGGAAAAAATCCGGCTGTCTGCCTTTTTCTATTATTATAATAGGAACAAAAATTCGCAGTTTACTTTATTATACGAAGAAAACAGTGCTATTATGGGAAAATTCTGCTGAAACTATAAGAGAGTTATTGACAGAACTACAAAGTTATATTATGATGATATAGTTAGAAAATAATAATAAGATGGGATGATTTTAGAAAATGTACAAGAGAGAATCAGGAAGCTGGTTAAAGCATGGTGATTTTATTATACTGGATATTCTGTGTATACAGATCGCCCTGCTGGTGGCATATATGTTCCGGAATGGATTTGAATTTCCGTGGAAAAATGACACCTATCAGCAGATGGCATTTATTTTGACCATTATGGATATTGTGGTCGTTTTTTTTATGCAAAGTTATAAAGGAATTCTGAGAAGGGGATATTTCCGGGAATTTAAAGAAACTTTACTTCATGTATCAGCAACCATCACGGGTTTTATATTGTTCAATTTTATAACAAAGTCGGGACAGCAGTATTCCAGAATGGTGGTTGTACTGATGTGGGAAATAGCCATTATCCTGTGTTATATGATAAGGGTATGGAGAAAGAAAGTTTTAAAAAGCCGGGCGGCTCTGACACAGAAGGGAAAAAAGGCTCTGGTAATTCTTTCAGACTATGCCATGGCGGAAACCTTTGCGGGCAGAATCAGTAAGAATAATTACAGTGACAGGAAGCTTGCAGGTATCATAGTAACGGACAGAGATTTGACAGGACAGACGATAAAGGGGATTCCTGTTGTAGCGGATCGGAAAAATGCCGTGAATTACCTCTGTCAGAACTGGGTGGATGAGGTGATTACCTGTTATAATAACAACGAAGATGTGATCAATCCGATTCTTGAGGATTGCAGGGAAATGGGAATTACCGTCCACATTGCACTGACAAAATGCGGAATAGAAGGTGCAAAGAGGAGAATAGAAAACGTGGGCGGATATACAGTGGTAACGAATTATATTACCTCGGCAAGCAACAGGCAGATCTTCCTCAAACGGCTGATGGATATCTGCGGTGGTATCGTCGGATGTATTATTACTCTGATACTATTCCTGTTTGTTGCACCTGCAATCTACATCAAATCTCCCGGACCGATCTTTTTTTCTCAGATTCGTGTAGGAAAAAACGGAAAGAAATTCCGGATTTATAAATTCCGGAGTATGTATATGGATGCTGAAGAACGCAAAAAAGAGCTGATGAAGCAGAACAAAGTAAAAGACGGTATGATGTTTAAAATGGATCATGACCCGCGCATTATCAAGGGAGTGGGGAATTTTATCCGAAAAACCTCGATCGATGAATTTCCACAGTTCTTTAATGTTTTAAAAGGCGATATGAGCCTTGTGGGAACAAGACCGCCGACGGTGGATGAATGGGAGAAATACAATAAGCATCACAGAAGAAGAATGGCAATTAAACCGGGACTGACCGGTATGTGGCAGATCAGCGGCAGGAGCAGCATTACGGACTTTGATGAGGTTGTTGCACTGGATACAAAATACATAGCAGAATGGAATATCGGACTCGACATTAAGATCTTATTTAAGACGGTCGGAGTTATATTTACAGGAAAAGGATCGCAGTAATGCGGTCCTTTTGATATTGCAGACGATGTGAGGAGAATATACAAGTCCAATGGCAGAATGTAAAAATGGAGTTTTGATGAAAAAATAGTAAGGCAGTGTGAAAAAATAATAAAATTACAGAAGAAAACCACCTGGAAACTTCCTGAAAGTGCAAGAACGGGTAACTGAAAATGCCGCAAATACGGCATTTATGCAAAGTGAACAAAAGAATATAAAAAAATGGCTGATATATGAAAAAAATGTGAATAAAAAGGTTGACAAAATTATAATTGAGAGTTATTATAATGCTTGTAAAAAATAAAGGTTACCCAAAAGGGGAACGAATATTTAAAATGGAGGTATTTCTTATTATGAAGAAGAAATTTTTTGCAGTAGCAATGGCTACAACAATGGCACTTTCAACAGCTGTAACAGCTATGGCTGCAACAGCAACAGAAGCTGATATTACAGATGCATTCAAGGTTAACACAGGTGATGAAGCTGTAACAGGTAATTTTGATGTAACTTATACATTCCATAATGCTACTAAAGATACTTCAGTAAACTGGAATAACTTTGCATTAGAAATTTTTGATGGAAATGGCCAGTTCATTACATTAAGAGCAGATGCTTTCGGATGGACAGCTGGTAACTGGACATTAGGCGGAGATACAGTTGATAATGCTGGTAAGAACCCTCTTTGGACAGGTCAGCCAGAAGACTGGACAGCTTGGGTAGCAGACATGAAAAATGCAGATGTTACTGTTAATGTAAAGAGATCAGGAAACGTATTTAACGTTCAGTACGATATGAAGGGTGCAAGCAACTCCTATCAGTTTAAAACAGCAGTTACTGTTAATGAAGAAGTTCCAGATGCATTAAATATTCATATTACTGGTGAAAAAGTAAACTTAACAAATGTTAAATTTACAAATGGTGCAGCAGCAGGCGAAACAAAGAAAGAAGAAGGAACAACAGCAGGAACTCCAGCAGGCGGAGCAAAGAAAGAAGAAGGAGCAACAAAAGCAGCAGACAGCACAACAAAAGCAGCTGCAGCAAACAACACAGCTACAACAAAGGCAGCAACAAAGACATCTCCTAAGACAGGTGATGTAGCTCCTATCGCAGCATTAGGTGCAGTAGCAGTAGTAGCTTGCGCTGGTGTAGTAGTTTCTAGAAAGAAAGTTACAGAATAATTTAACATAGTATAGAAACAATACTTAGGCAATGATAATTGAAGAGAAGTACGCACTGTACTTCTCTTTAATTGCATATAGGAGAAAATTGGAAGATATTTTCACAATTCAGGAAAACCCGGGAGGTTTTTATATTAGAGTCATCAATATGGTGAAATATACATTGATTTTAGGAGGAAAGGTAAATGATGAAGAAGAAATTTTTTGCAGTAGCATTAGCTACAACAATGACAGTTTCAACTGTTATGACAGCTTCAGCTGAAACTATTTCAGGTGCATGGTGGACATCATGGAGCCAGGGCTATGAAGTGGCAGATGGAGAAACTGTTGAGTTTGATATGGAACTCAAAGGTGGAGATGCAGTGTGGAACAATGTTGCAGCTGTATTTGTAAATGGTAAGACAACCGGTACAACAGCACCGGCAGATGAGGTAGCAGGATATAAGGAATACGCAGTAGTCCGTGGTGATAACTGGGGCTGGGGCGGTGGAGATAACAAAACCGTTGACGGCAATGACATTTCTTATCAGGGTGGAATCGCAGATTTAGGAGATGCAGATTTTATTGCAACAATGAAAGATGCACATCTTGAGGTAAGCGTTACCAGAGAAGGAAATGATATCGAATATACATACACAGCAATAGGTGCAAATGGAATTGAAACAACTAGAACAGTAAACTTTACATCAGATCTGAGTGAAGGATGCTATGTATTCTTTGTTTCTGATGGTTCAACTGTAGATATTTCTCTTGTTGAAGAAGATTCTTCAGAAGATTCAACAGATGATACAAAGAAGGATGATACAACAGAAACAACCACAAAGAAAGATGATGCTACAAAGGAAACAACTACAAAGAAGGAAGAATCTACCACAAAGAAGGAAGAATCTACTACAGCTGCAACAAGTGTAAAAACTGAAGCTACAGCTACAGATGCTGCTAAGGCTGGTGCAACTGTAACAGGAACAAATGTACCAACAGGTGCAACTGTAACAGTAAATACTGTAACAGACAAAGATACACTTGCTAAAGTAGACAAGGCTGTAAAAGATACTTTAAGCAGCAAAGTAGGCAAATATGCAGTATTAGACATTACTATGCTGGATGCAGCAGGTGCAAAGATTCAGCCTTTAAACAATGGCAATGTTCTTGTAACTATCGATGTTCCTTCAACATTAGATGCAAACAAAGGACTTGTTGTATATCGTATGGAAGATAACGGAACTTTAACAGAGTTAAAGACATCTGTTGAAAATGGTAAAGTTTCTTTTGAAACAAATCATTTCAGCACATACATCGTAGCAGAGAAAGCAGCCGTAGCAGAAGAAACAACTACAGCAGCTGCTGCAAAAGAAACAACTACAGCAAAGACAAATTCACCAAAGACAGGTGATGCAGCTCCGGTTGCAGCTCTTATGGTTGTAGCATTAGGTGCTTGCGGTGCGGTTATCGCATCTAAGAAAAAGAACGCTTAATCAGCAGGAATTCTGATTCTGAAAAAGATAAAGGATAAATAGAAGCGGGAGAGAATTGCAGGATTCTCTCCTGTTTATATGTATCAGAAGTTTGCAGAACTTTTTCTATCTTGTTGACGTTGCATAAAAAATGTGGTAGAATAAATGCAAATTTATGAAAGGTTACATAAATTTATCATATTTCAATAATATGTGAAAGGGAGGCTTTTTTTATCATGAAGAAAAGATTATTAACAGTAGCAGGAGCTACAGTATTAGCACTCAGCATGAGTGTATCTGCATTCGCAGCAGATGTTGTAACAGAAGATAAGGATTATGGTACAGCTGGTAATGCAGTTGAAAACAAGACTGGCTGGGGTTCTAATCTGAACGGACAGTTTGCAATCGAAGATAATCAGAAGATTACATTTACTTTTGATTCCCAGAGTGCAGATACATCAAATGCAGTATTTGGATGGGTTGCAGAAATCACAGATAATGCAAGCTACTTTACAATTACACAGGGAGCTACCTGCTGGTTTGCACCGGACGGTTCACCTTGGAAGACAGGATATGATGCAGGTGATAATGGCTGGGATATTCAGAAGAGCTGGGCTGATGATGAAGCAAATGCATATGCAGAAGCTATGGCAGATGCAAAAGTAACTCTTGATGTTACAAGATCAGGAAACCAGATCATCTTTGAATCAAAAGCTACAGGATCTGATGGAAAAGAATATACACAGACAATCAAAGGAATCTTTAAGGAAGCACCTACAGGAACATTATATCTTCAGGTTGGTTGTGACCACGGTTCGATGACATTATATAGTGCTAAATATTCAGAAGCCGGTAAGGTAGAACAGGCAACTGTAAAAGAAAAAGTAACCTTAAAACCAAATATGGATGCAAACAAAGGTGTTGCAGGAAGCAATGACAGCACAAGCGAATCAAATGACAGCGATTCAAGCACAACAGTTATCGTTGTAGTTGTAGCAGTAGTATTGGTTGTAGCTGTAGTAGCAGGTGTGCTGGTAGCAACAAAGAAAAAGAATAACTAACTAGAATATAAGACAGAATTATTATTGAATTATGATAAGAAAAGAGGCAGGTGATGCCTCTTTTCTAGTTCTATGCGAAAATTAAAATATGAACAGATTTTGAATTTGCCTGGTTTTAATAGCATGGAAAATTTTCTATAGTAAAATTGCACAAAAACTGATATAAATAAATGTCAAAAATTGACCTATTTATTTTGTCCCATTTTTGGTATTATTGCACTTGAGTTCGTTAGAAAAATAACGATTAAAAGGATTGGAGGAAGATTATTAATGAAGAAAAGAAGAAAAATTGGTGCATTGGCTTTAGGTTTTACCATGGCAGCTAGTTGCTGTTTTGGTAATGGGGTAATATCAAATTTAGGAGGTATGCTCAGTACAGTTGAAGCTAGCACATCTTCCATTGTGTACAATCCTTCAACAGGAGAAAACGGTGGTTTTACCGTAAAGGCAAATAAGTGGAGTAAGGCAAGTTCTAATACTGTTGTTTACAATGGTATGGTTCTTGATGTAGCAGACAAAGTTGAATCTTCTACAAAAATAAACTTCACTTCTGATTCTAAGGGTACATTAGTTCTTGTATTTAATGAAGGTAGTGCAGGAAAGAGTATCCTTGTAGATGGCGAATCTTATGAAATACCTAGTAGTGGTGTTGTAACTGCAAGTGTTGGTGCTGGCGACCACGAAGTTCTTAAAGATAGTGGTAGCAGTTACTTATACTATATGGAATTTACAGGCAAGGGTGGTTCTGTTGAAACAACAGAGGCTACTACAGAAGAAACAACAGAAGCTACTACTAAGGAAGAAACAACTAAGGCAACTACAACTGAAACAACAACAGAAGCTACTACTAAAGCTCCAGTTACTGAGGCAACAACAGAGGCTACTACAAAGGCTGACACTAACAGTTCATCAGTATCTTGGAATATGGGCAACAGTTCTTTCAAGAATTTAGGTACAATTTCAGGCGATGTTACAGTAAATGGTCTTACAATTAAGGCTACATCAGCTAAGACAGTAAATGTAATTTCTGATGAGGCTACTGTAGGAAGTAATACATTTGGTTACAGCCTTGCTTTAGGCGGTAGTGGTTCATTAAAGTACAGAGCAGTTGCTTTTGATGCAAATGGACAGGCTGTTGTAAAGGTTACATCAAGGTCAAGTGGTTCAAGCACTAGAACTCTTATGGTAGTAGGAGATGACGGTACTGAACTTGGCACTATTTCTGCTAAGCCAGATGCAGATATAGCATCAGTAAACATTAACTATAGTGGTAAAGTATATATTTATTCAAAGGGTAGTGGTATCAATATTTATAAAGTACAGGTTGACAACAAGTCATCTGTAGAAGAAACTACAAAGAAGAACACTACTGAAGCAACAACTAAGAAAGAAACAACAACAGAAGCAACAACTAAAAAGGAAGTTACTACTGAAACAACAACTAAGGCAACAGTTACAGAAACAACAACAAAGAAACAAGACAGTAGCACTAGCAGTAAAACTGTAACAAACTTTGAAGAACTTGTATCTGCAGTAGATGCTATGGCATCTGTAAAGGGTGGCGGTACAGTTTATGTAAATGCTAAAACTATTGACTGTACTTCTCAGCTTGCTTTAAAGAGTACAAAGGGTAATCCTGTTAAAATTGTAGGTGTACAGCAGAATGATGGTACATACCCATCTCTTGATTTTACTAGCTTTAGAAATAGTTCAATAGGTAGTGCAGGTCCTTCTTTAAAGGCATCTACTGATTCTAATGTTGGTGTAAGAATTTCTGGTTCTTACTATACACTTGAAAACCTTATTATTGAAAAGGCCGGCGACAACGGTATTCAGATTAAGGGTGCAAATGCAAATTATAATACTGTAAACAACTGTATCGTAAGATATAACAATGACGCTGGTGTACAGATTACAGGTGGTGCATCATACAACACTATGAGATTTGTATACAGCTATAGAAACTGTGATGTTTATACATTAGGTGGCAATGCCGATGGTTTTGCTCCAAAACTTGGTGCTCAGACTGGCAATACATTCTATGGTTGCTATGCTTGGGAAAATAGTGATGACGGTTGGGATAGTTTCGACAAGACTACATCAGGCTATACAAAAGATTTAAGTTATGAAGAATGTGCTTGCTGGAATAATGGTAACCCTGATATATTCACAGGTAAGTACGACTATGAAAATGGTAATGCTTTGGACACTAATTTGTATTTAGTAGAACTTATTTCTAAGCAGGACAAGAATTTTGTATCTAATTATAATAAGGGTAACTTTAGTTTACCAACTGACAGCTTTATAAATACTTCTGCAGGTAAGATTAACCTTTCTTCTTGGACAGGAAGTAATTATGACGGTAACCCTAATGGATTTAAGTTTGGTTCAGCTTATACAGATAAGAATAGTTTAAGAACAGTAAAGAACTGTTTATCATTTGGTCATGGTAGAAAGGGCTTTGATAACAACAACAGTACAGTTAAGGCTTCATTTGAGAACTGTGTATCTTTTGATAATGGTTACAATTACTACTTCCCTACATTTAGCGTAAGCAAAGCATCAGATATGTTAGGCTTTAATGGTAAATCTAAGGATAAAGTACCTAGTAGTGTAAGTGTTACTACTCCAACTGACTCTGCTCAGAAGTCAATTAGAAGCAAGGTAGAAGCTACAAGAAAGTCTATTGTTTCACAGTGTAACAACAATGTTATTCCTGGTGAAGTATACTTTAATATCTATTAATTAGAGGATTTGTGGGTTATTATACAGTTTTTAACTGTATAATAACCCATTTTTTTTAGTTTCTTCTATATAAATGTGTAAATTAATATATAGGTAAAAATAATTTTTTTAAGGATTAAA
>ERZ772854.1168-NODE-1168-length-26936-cov-3.489268_pt1 | contig 26936 bp, 18 predicted proteins | sample MGYA00580844_ERZ772854 | MGnify/ENA primary metagenome ERZ772854 (study PRJEB29015, sample SAMEA2737727) | human gut metagenome | biome: human gut; feature: human-associated habitat; material: faeces | place: China | collected 2012 ...
AAAGGGAAAGCTTACTTTAGAGGAAGGAAAGCAGATAGGTGATGAATTGAGGAAAAGTATGAAGGATAAGGCTTCTATAATCAGTGAAAATAATAAAAAATATCTTACTAAAGAAGATGTACTACAAATAATTGCAGAATATAACTTGATATCAAGAACAGAATTTGATTTATTAAAAGAAAAGGTAGCTATGCTAGAAGAACAAATAAAAAATATAAAGTAAATTTATAGGGGAGGTTTTTTATGGTTTACACTTCAGGAGAAAGAGTTAAAGAAATAGTGAAAATTTTTACTAAATATGGCTTAAGCTATATTGTAGATAAGAAAAATAAAAAAGATAAAAAATCTCCTGCTAATTTAAGAACGGCATTTGAAGAGCTTGGACCTACTTTTATTAAAATAGGTCAAATATTAAGTACCAGATCTGATTTAATAGGTGAGGAGTATATTAGGGAATTATCTAAATTGCAGGATAAAGCAGCCATTGAGAGTTTTTCAGAATTTGAAGAAATTTTTAGAAATGAGTTTTCCCAGGAATTATTAGATAGTTTTCTTTATATAAATAAGGAGCCAATTGCATCTGCATCTATAGCGCAAGTATATTTTGGCGTATTAAATGATGGGCGTGAAGTGGTAATTAAAATTCAAAGACCTAATATTAAGGAAAGAATGTATATAGATCTAGATATACTTATTAGTTTAAGTGAGAAATATAATCATATTTTTAAGGAATCTGTTGTAAGTGTAAAGGATACGTTAATGGAAATAAGAAAATCAACGGTAAATGAGTTAGATTTTATTTCAGAAGCTAATAATATTAGAAAGTTTAGAGAACTAAACAAAGAAAGGAATTACATATATGCTCCATATGTAGTTAATGAGCTAAGTGGAGAGAAAGTCTTAACCTTAGAAAATATAAATGGATTTAAAATTAAACTTTCGGTTCAAGGCATCAGACAGGAAATATCCCCTTATCTTTCAACGAGGGCAAAGTTAATGGGTATAATAATGCCCGGCTCCTGCAAGTAGCCGTCAGGTAGATCGGCATGAGACTACCGCCTGTAATATATCACTGATAACAAACAGTTTACATCATCCTGTTTTATAAAAGCAAGTAGACATACCCGTTTACCGGAAAGTTTTAATATCTTTGTATTTGTCTACTTTTAATGAACATACCCTATGAAAAAATACTTGTTATCGGTATTATTCCTGTTGTTCGTGTTTGTCCCTTTTCGTGCGGCGAATAAGACTGACTTATCCAATGAGTTGGAATCAGCTTTAAAACTGCGCAACCAATACTCACTCCGAAAAGAAGCCCGAATTGACAGTTTAAAGCGTTTGCTATATCCATCCATGGACGACAATGAACGTTTCCGATTATACAATGCTATTTACGAAGAGTACTATACTTACCGTTTCGATTCAGCCATGCTCTATGTAGACAAGGAAGAACAGGTGGCTATGACACTATCTCACCCCGCTTATCGCAACCTGAGCATCATTCACCGCTCGGTGCTTCTTTCCACATCGGGTTATTTCAGCGAATCCATCCAGAATCTGGAACAGATAGATTCACGTACATTGAATGATGCGACACGGATAGAATATTACACCGCCTATGAATGGGCTTACAGTATGTGGGCGGAATATTCCAACGATAAGGTTTATGCTCCCCGTTATTATGAAAAAGAAATGCTTTATCAGGATTCATTGATCAGTGTACTTCCCACTGGCTCGCCACTACACAATTACTGGAAAGGAGAAAATCTATATCGTCACCAGCGGTACGCCGAAGCGGAAAAGTATTATCAAAAGGCACTGGAAGGCGTTCCAGTGAATGTTCGATTGTATGCTATGGTTACGTATGGTTTAGCATTGGTCTATTCAAAACTTGGTGACTGGAACGAATATGAGCATTATCTGATCAAGGCCGCCATATCGGATCAGGTATGCCCGCTTAAAGAAAATCTAGCCTTACAGGAACTGGCCCTGTATATCTTTAAAAACCGAAGTGGGGAAGTATCCCGTGCCAATCGCTATCTGAACTACTCCATGGAAGACGCTCAGTTTTATAATAACCGGCTCCGCATGCTCGAAATAGCGAAAAAATTCCCTTCTATTGTACTGTCTTATCAAGAACAGAATCTTATCAAAAGCAGACGGCTGCAATGGTCACTGATATGCATCAGTATATTGTCCATCGGACTGGTCGTCTCCCTGATCTATATTTATCGGCAAATGCATCAACTCCATAAACGCAGGAAGATACTGGCGGACATGAATCAGGAACTGCAACATCTGAATAAGGCATTAGTAAATACAAATCATACGCGTGAAGAATATGTAAGCCTGTTCATGGACCTGTGTGCCGCCTATATAGACAAGCTGAATAAATATCAGGATTTGGTAAAGAGAAAAGTGAAAGCGAAACAGACAGATGATCTATTGAAGTTAGTCAATGCCACCAAACTGTCAGATACAGATGCGAAAGAGTTCTTCGTAAACTTCGATACGGCATTTCTGAATTTATACCCTAAATTTATAGAAGAATTTAATGCACTATTGCGGGAGGGTGAAGAAATCATACCTAAAAGAGGAGAAATACTGAATACAGAACTTCGGATATTTGCATTGATACGTATGGGGATTCAAGATAGTTCCAGGATAGCTACCCTCTTGTTCTACTCACCACAAACAATTTATAATCATCGGAGTGTAGTGAAGAATAAGGCAAAGATGAGGGATAGCTTTGAAAAGCAGGTGGAGGAGCTTTGTGCAGTGATGTAGATTCACTTACATTATAAGATAAGACACTTTTTCTTAAGAAAAGAATGTGTATCCATTGCCCTTTCAAATACTTCTGTTACTTTTGTCGACAGCTACAAGATAACTACTAGAAAAACTATTATATTATGAAAAATCTATTCTATTTTATCATTTCGATATGCACGTTATATGCATGTTCCTCGGATTCTGATTTCAACCCGGAAGATGAAAATCCCACTTCTTCTGATTTTTATGAACTTAAAGCCATTCCTGACAAGAAAGTCATTTTCAAAGCCTATCCGGCAAATATGAAACAAATTCTTGGCGCAGGCTACGATGTTACTGCCGACCATTTAAGTCCCGAAGCCATAAAAGCTCCCATAATAGATTTGGAAAAATTGGAAAACAGCGATGAAGATTATATTTATCGTATGAAAGCCACTTCTTCCGAACCCAGAGACTACGCTGGAGAAAATGCAACAACATTCCTGACTGATATTACCAATAGCCTGATATTGGGAGACATAAATTCCAGAAATGCTCTATCGGTCGGTACCATTCTCAAGCATAAAGAGTTCGAGTCTGATTACAACCATTCTTCACAATATTCTTTTGCCTCCAGCGAACAACTATTTACAGCGGAGCGTTGGTACTTTTCGTTTTTCTATACCTTAGAGAAATATAAATACAGATACCTTACGCAGGAATTTGAAAATGATGTAACCAGTCTGGCAGCAGAAGATATCATAAACAAATATGGCACACACCTTTTAGTGGATGTCGGTATAGGAGCACGATTCAGAGGACTTTACCGGACAGCAGTACCTACAGCGACATCAGCTACCAGCACCGCAAAAATCACCTTACTCAGCGCTTTGGAAAAAATAGGCCAGCAAGGTCTCTTTACCGGAAGCGGTGCCGGCGGATGGGAAGAAGAAGTGGCACAAAGCATAGGAGGTCAGCTTATACTGGAATTCTATGGAGGAAATACAAGTTTATTGACTTCACAACCGATAACCGATGGCTTTAATGCCTGGTGGAACTCGTTCAATGAAGAGAATTATACTTTGACGAAAATCACTCAAAATAAAGTCCTTCCCATTTATGAACTAATAGCAGATGCCACCAAAAAAGAGCAAGTGAAAGATGCGATAGAAAAATATATATCCAACCAAAAGTTATCGTTAGTTTCTACCACTCCGTTACTTCAGGCCTGGAATGGCAAAAATCACACATACGACACATCTTACTTAGATATTGCAATGCACTCCAACAAAAAATATGAAGGAGCCATCTGTTCCATCTACAAACAAAAAATCACGAGTACCGTACCGTTGTATTTATATAGTAACGGAAAAAAGCAACGTCTATCTGTAGAGCTATTGCCAGCCGACACCGAATGGCAACTGGAAAAAGAATTAGGATATGTATACGCTTCGCCCGTAGAAGGAGCCATCCCGCTATACGAAGCCGAAAATAAGAACGATTATTGTTATACTACAGAAGACAAGCAGGAATATGGCACAAAAGGGAGTTGGAAGCAAAAAGGCATTGTATGTTACACAATGCCCCTATAATATAAGATTGCCTGCCAAGTTGAAGCAATTATCAGGATAGGTTCAACTCATACACCGGAGATATCAGCTGCTCCCAACCGACTCTTAAAAGCAGACGGCAATTCCGGCATGGCCCCACTCTGTGTACAAACATAAGCGGAGACTTCCACTGCCAGTTTATGCGCTTCGGGAACAGGTTTCCCACTAAGTATAGCCGATGTAAAAGCAGCAGTAAAAGAATCACCTGCCCCCACAGTATCGGCAACAGGAACTTTCGGTGTATCCTGATAAGATACTACACCCGGAGTAAATACATAGCTGCCATTGGTTCCACAAGTCAGAATCAGCATCTTCAGATTATATTTAGCCAAAAGTATCCAGCATTTATCCTGTAAATCAATACCCGGATAACCGAAGATACGGCTGATAGTAACCAGTTCCTCATCATTTATTTTAAGTATGTTGCAGCGGCGCATAGATTCGCAGAGTATTTCTTTCGTATAGAATCCCTGACGAAGATTGATATCGAAAATCTTGATCTGATCTTCTCCATCAGGCATGGTGTCCAGAAAACGTTGAATAGTAGCACGACTCACGGGACTGCGCTGAGCCAGCGAACCGAAACAAACAGCACGGGTAGAAAGGGCCAGACGTTTCAAATCATCCGTAAAAGGAATGTTATCCCAAGCTACCCCCTCTTTAATCTCATAACAGGGAACCCCCACAGCATCAAGAGTAACCTGTACCGTACCGGTAGGATAATCCACTTGCTCGATCTCACAAGTCAGTTTCTTTTGAGCAAAAACATCCAATATTTCCTGTCCGTCAGCATCACGTCCCACTGCACTCACTACACGGCTATCAAAACCAAACTGTGATACATGATAAGCGAAATTGGCAGGCGCACCACCTATCTTCTTTCCTTCGGGCAGCACATCCCAGAGTGCTTCACCCATTCCTACGATGATTTTATTCATGACACTAAATTTAATTACAAATTATAAATTACAATTAGACATTAGGTTATTTCTTTATCTTCAAAGTATAGTACAGCAAATAAAGTACTCCGACAGTCATCACGGCTACTGCACCGCTTTGTCCTATGGCATCACTTGCCAATCCCATTGCCAACGGAAAAACAGTTCCACCAAAAAGTCCCATTATCATCAGACCAGAAATTTCATTCTTCTTGCCGGGCATATACAGCAACGCCTGTGAGAAGACAATCGAAAAGATATTCGAGTTTCCGTAACCTATCAACGCAATGCAAATATAAATAGATGTTTTTGAATGGAAAGCAAAAAGTCCAATCATTGCCAGTAGCATCATAAAACTACTGATAGCAAAGAACGATTTAGCATTCATCCTCCTCAAAATAAAAGAACCTGTGAAGCAGCCTGCCGTACGGAAAATGAAGTAGAGACTGGTAGCAAACGCAGCGTCATCCAATCCCATCCCCAAACGCTCCATTAGAATCTTAGGAGCAGTAGTATTCGTACCTACATCGATTCCTACATGGCACATGATACCGATGAAAGAAAGCAAAACAAACGGTTTACCCAATAAAGCCAAACACTCACCGAACGTAGAAGGTTTTCCTTCCTCTTTCTCCTCGGCAATCTGTGTCTGTCCCAACAATAAAACGGCTATCACAGCTATCACCATATAAATAGGAAACAGCACACGCCAACCCAAACCGAACGACGGAATGGCCTGTGTAGCTCCCCACATAGCGATGTAAGGTGCAAGAAACGAAGCAATCGCCTTTACAAATTGTCCGAAGGTAAGGCTACTTGCCAGCCGGTCACCTCTCACGATGTTGGAAAGCAGCGGATTCAGTGAAGTCTGCATCAATGCATTGCCGATACCTAATAAAGAGAAAGAAAGCAGCATCAACGTATAGCTATCACCAAAAACAGGCAATAACAACGAAGCAAAGGTCACAACCAAACTAAGGAGTACCGTCTTTTTTTGTCCGATACGGCTCATCAACATACCTGTCGGCACAGAGAAGATCAGGAACCAGAAGAAAACCAGCGAAGGGAAGATGTTAGCTTGAGAGTCTGTCAAACCCAAATCTGCTTTTACATAGTTGGAGGCGATGCCTACCAGATCCACAAATCCCATAGCGAAAAAGCAGAGCATCACAGGGATCAGCTTGGATAACGAAGAATTAGATTTCATTGTTGTATGGTATTAATTTAAGTATTTCTTGCTCGGAAAAGCACGTTGCAAAGGAAGCGAATATCAGAACAACAGGATAACAATCTTGTTACAAAGAGTGGCAATTATGATACAAGAATGTTTTTTAAGCGCATTTCAAGGGCATTATTTCTCTTTTTAGCTACATTTGTGGAAAATTATCCAAAGAAACTTTTTAAACAACAATATGGAAACACTCTTTAATGGACGACTCAGCATTGAAGTTTCTGCACATGGAGCAGAGCTATGCAGTATTTTTTCTAATGGAAAAGAATATCTATGGCAGGCAGATCCTGCATTCTGGAAACGCCATTCGCCGGTACTCTTCCCGATTGTAGGAAGCGTATGGGAGAATGAATATCGAAACGAAGACACCACCTATGTCCTCACTCAGCATGGATTTGCCCGCGACATGGAGTTCACACTGATATCCGAGGAAAACGATGAAGTCCGCTACCAGCTTGTCAGCAACGAAGAAACACTCAAGAAATATCCTTTCCCATTCCGTCTCACCATCGGCTATCGCATCCGCGAGAAGAAGGTTGATGTCATGTGGGAAGTAGAGAATACCGGGGAGAAGGAAATGCACTTCCAAATTGGTGCACATCCGGCATTCTACTATCCGGATTTCGATGCCGAAACGCAAGAACGGGGGTTCTTCGGTTTCAATAAGAAAAGCGGACTGAAATACATACTTATTTCTGAAAAAGGATGTGCCGACCCGGACACCCAATATCCTCTGAAACTGACAAACGACTTGTTGCCATTGGACACACATACATTTGACAAAGATGCACTTATATTGGAGGGAAGCCAGGTGCGGCGGGTTACTCTATATAATAAGGAGAAAGCTCCTTATCTCAGCCTCCATTTTGATGCACCTGTTGTCGGACTGTGGTCGCCACCTGCCAAGAATGCCCCGTTTGTCTGTATTGAACCATGGTACGGTCGTTGCGACAAAGCACATTATACAGGAGAGTATAAAGATAAGGATTGGATACAGCATCTGCAACCCGAAGAGGTATTCAAAGGAAAATATACCATTGAAATAGAAGAATAAAGGAGAAGCCGTACCTGGTCCGTATCTGGTCCAAACGCTTAGGTACGGACCAGCTACAGAGCGGGTACGGCTTTGATAAAATTCGGGTACAGAAAAGGAGGAAATATAGACCAATCTTATTTCAACTTATAAACCTTGAATGAACTTACCGCATAGCTACCGCCTTTGGCATAGAAACTGATACGGTTGTAAGGTTTCGAAGGAAACACAAGGTTTGTCATTGCGAAACGTCCGTCATCGCCAAACGCTTCAATACTTGATTTATCAACGAAAAGACGCAGCGTCATTTCCGAATTGCCTTCTATCGGAGCAAGAGTCAGCACCGGAAAGTCCGAACTGAATGATACGACTCCGCTCTTACTACGATCCATCGCAAACTTCTTCTCTACCAGATTATAGTAAATATCCACTTCTTCTCCTTTTGAATTGAAAAGTTGGAAGCCAATGACTTCTGCATTTCTGTTCTTAATCGTCATTTCAATTTCATACGTACCTGTATTATCCGAAAGCAGTTTGTCCATATTATAAGTACGGTCCACCTTGAAGGAATGCTTCTTTTCTTCTTTTCCACGCAGTTTCAGCAGTTCTCGCGAAGGGGAAGATTTCAGATAAGTTTCACCCGCCGAAGTATAGAGACTCAGGTCACGGGGAACAGAGTTACCACTGCGATACTGAGTAGTAGGTACATTGTTGGCATATTGCCAGTTGCTCATCCATGCCAGCGCTATATGGCGTCCTTCGGGCGCATTACTCCAAGTCACGGTAGCATAGTGATCTTTTCCCCAGTCCATCCACTTGGTGTTTTTCGGTGATTCATTCACAAACTTCTTTCCATCGAAGGTACCTACAAAGTATTGAGTGGCACTTCCACCGAAAGGTCCGCCGGGATTAATATTACAGATTAGAACCCATTTCTTCAGTTCCGTACCTTCAATAGGCAGTTCTATCAGGTCGGGACATTCCCATACACCACCATGAGCCCCCTGACCTTCACCGAAACTACTTTCATAAGCCCAGTCCTTCAGATTAGCTGAAGAGTAGATTTGCATTTCCTGACCTACGGCAAGAATCATGATCCATTTATCGGTAGCGTCATGCCAGAAAACTTTCGGATCACGGAAATCACGTTGGGTGGAAGTCAGTATAGGATTACGCGCATACTTCTTGAATGTCTTTCCGTTGTCCAGACTGTAAGCCATACTCTGTACCTGGCGATCGCTGGCCGAAGTATAGAAAGCTATGATCGCACCGGCACCAAAGCCTGCCGTATTATCCTTATCAACCACACAGGAACCACTGAAGATAGTTCCCAACGCATCGGGCGCAATGGCTATCGGCTGATGTTCCCAATTCACCAGGTCTGTACTGGTGGCATGTCCCCAATGCATATTTCCCCACATAGAACCGTAAGGATTGTATTGATAAAACAAATGATAAACACCATCTTTATATACCATACCGTTCGGATCATTCATCCAGCCATATTGAGGAGTGAAGTGATAAAGCGGACGGAAACTCTCGCGATTGGATGTATCAAACTCATTGGAAAGTTTCATTTCATCCCAGCAAATAGCCGTATCGGGTATCAACTGGAAGTTGAAAGAAAGTGATTTATTATCAAATCCGGAGAGATCTACCGGAACAAAATAGTCTACCTTATTTATAGCCAGACGAACATTCATATTGCGCACTACGTCATTATCGGCTATCATATATAGCTTTGCCTCCGGAGCAGCCTCTTCCACGGGAAGCAACAGAAATTTCTTCTGGTTCTCAATCTGGACAATGCTCTGTCCGTCACCTAAATGTTTAATCACGAAAGGAGGATTAATAGCCTGACACGAAAAGACAGACCAGATTGTACCTATTATAAAGGTAAGGGTCCATCGCACAGTCAACAAATTGTTTTTTAAATTCATGATGTTTTTGGGTATTACATTTAATTAATAATGAGTTGCTCGGGAAAGCACTTTGCAAAGGAAGCGAATAAAACAGAAATAGCCTGCCATTTATGTTTCATAAGCTGGCAAATATGATACCTGCCCTTTATTTTGTTACAAATATACCAGCTTATGAAACATAAATTACAGCATATTTTCACTTAATTCCCTTTCTTTGCAACATCAAAACATCACTCGGGAAAGCATGTTTTGAGAGGTAATCCACAGCGATTACAAAATGAAAAGCATATTAATTAAAATCTAAAAACATGGAAGGCATAAAAAGATCACTTCTATTTGCACTCTTTCTTATAATGTGTACACTAGTTCAGGCCCAACGCCTGACGGTACAAGGAAAAGTGGTTTCCAAGACTGACGGAGAATCCATTATCGGTGCAACTGTCATAGAAACCAACCAGACAAGTAACGGCACCATAACAGACATCGACGGTAACTTTACATTGTCTGTACCACAAGGCGCAGAACTCTCCATTTCGTATATCGGATTCAAGACTGTGAATGTGAAAGCTCAAGCTACACTGAATATCGTTCTGGAAGAAGAATCGGAATTGCTACAGGAAGTCGTAGTCACAGGTTATACTACTCAACGCAAGGCCGACCTGACCGGAGCCATCTCCGTAGTCAGCATAGACGAGATTGCCAAGCAAAACGAAAACAACCCGATCAAAGCATTACAGGGACGCGTCCCCGGTATGAACATCACAGCCGACGGTAATCCCAGTGGAAACGCCACTGTACGTATTCGCGGTGTCGGGACTTTGAATAATAACGATCCTCTTTATATTATTGACGGTGTGCCTACCAAATCGGGCATGCACGAACTGAACGGCAATGATATCGAATCTATCCAGGTATTGAAGGATGCGGCTTCTGCCTCTATCTATGGTTCACGCGCTGCAAACGGTGTCATCATCATCACTACGAAGAAAGGTAAAGAAGGACAGATAAAGATTAACTTCGATGCTTCTATCGCCGCTTCCATGTATACCAATAAGATGGAAGTACTGAATGCGGAAGAATATGGCCGTGCCATGTGGCAAGCTTACGTAAACGAAGGACAGGATCCCAACACCAACGCACTGGGTTATAAGTATAGCTGGGGATATGACGCAAACGGTTATCCTCAACTGAACAACATCAGCATGTCCAAGTATCTGGATTCCGCCAATACGGTTCCGGCTGCCGACACCGACTGGTTCGATGAAACAACCCGTACAGGTATTATCCAGCAGTACAATGTATCAGTAAGCAATGGTTCTGAAAAGGGGTCATCTTTCTTCTCCCTGGGCTATTATAAGAATATAGGTATCATCAAGGACAGTGACTTCGAACGTTTCTCTGCCCGCATAAATTCTGATTATAATCTGATTGGCAAATTCCTGACCATAGGAGAGCACTTCACACTGAACCGCACTTCGGAGGTGCAGGCACCGGGTGGATTCTTGCAAAATGTATTGCAATTCAATCCCTCATTGCCCGTTTACGACATCAATGGAGAATATGCAGGTCCGGTAGGCGGATATCCCGACCGTGAGAACCCGGTAGCGAGACTGGACCGTAACTCTGATAATCGCTATACTTACTGGCGTATGTTTGGTGATGCTTACATCAACCTCAACCCCTTCAAAGGATTCAATGTCCGCTCCACCTTCGGATTGGATTATGCACAGAAATCACAACGCATCTTCACCTACCCCATCACCGAAGGCAATGTGGCAAATGATAAGAATGCCGTAGAAGCCAAGCAGGAACACTGGACGAAATGGATGTGGAATGCCATCGCTACCTACAATCTGGAAATCGGCAAACATCGTGGAGACGCCATGGTGGGTATGGAGCTGAACCGTGAAGATGATATCAATTTTTCGGGTTATAAAGAAGATTATTCTATCCTGACACCCGACTATATGTGGCCAAATGCGGGTTCCGGTACGGCTCAGGCTTACGGTTCGGGCGAAGGCTATTCACTGGTTTCTTTCTTCGGAAAGCTGAATTATACATACGATGATAAATACCTACTCTCGATGACAGTACGCCGTGACGGTTCTTCACGTTTCGGTAAAAATAACCGTTATGCCACATTCCCTTCCTTCTCACTGGGATGGCGCTTGAACCGTGAAAAGTTCATGCAAAACCTCAGTTGGATTGACGATCTGAAAGTCCGCGGTTCATGGGGACAGACCGGTAACCAGGAAATCTCGAACATTGCCCGCTATACAATTTATGTTCCCAACTACGGTGTAACGGAATCAGGCGGTCAGAGCTATGGTACTTCCTACGACATTGCCGGAACCAATGGCGGCAGCATCCTTCAATCCGGATTCAAACGTAATCAGATCGGTAATGATAACATCAAATGGGAAACAACCACACAAACGAACCTCGGCCTCGATTTCTCACTGTTTAAACAATCTCTTTACGGTTCATTCGACTGGTTCTACAAAAAGACAACGGATATTCTGGTACAGATGGCAGGTATCGCCGCTATGGGCGAAGGAAGCAGTCAATGGATCAATGCGGGAGAAATGAAGAATGTGGGTGTTGAATTGAATCTCGGTTATCGCAATCAAACGAGATTCGGACTGAAATATGACCTGAATGCCAACATATCCACCTACCGGAATGAAATCACGAAGCTGCCAACTACAGTAGCAGCCAACGGCACTTTCGGTGGTAACGGTGTACAAAGCGTAATCGGTCACGCTAATGGTTCGCAGGTGGGTTATGTAGCTGACGGTATCTTCAAATCACAGGAAGAGATTGATAACCATGCCACTCAAGAAGGCGCCGGGATAGGCCGTATCCGCTGGCGTGACTTGGACGGTAACGGTATCATCAATGAGAAAGACCAGCAATGGATTTACAATCCGACTCCGGACTTCAGCTATGGTCTGAACATCTACCTTGAATACAAGAATTTTGACCTCACCATGTTCTGGCAAGGTGTTCAGGGAGTAGATGTTATCAGCGACCTGAAGAAGGAAACCGACCTTTGGAGTGGACTCAATATCGGTTTCCTGAACAAAGGTAAGCGAGTACTCAATGCATGGTCACCCACCAATCCGAACTCTACCATTCCTGCATTGTCACGCAGCGATACGAACAATGAGAAACGTGTTTCCACTTACTTTGTTGAGAATGGTTCGTTCCTGAAGTTACGCAATATACAGTTGGGATACAACGTTCCGAAAAACTTTGCCCAGAAGATGAAGATGGAGCGCCTGCGCTTCTACCTGAGCGCACAGAACGTATTCACCATCAAGAGTAAGGAGTTCACCGGAGTAGATCCTGAGAATGCCAACTATGGTTACCCCATCCCGATGAATATAACTTTCGGTATTAATGTAGGCTTTTAACAATAAAATCAGTTACTTATGAAAAAGTTAATATATACAGCAGTCTTAGGTCTTTCACTGATGTGCGGCAGTTGCACCGACTTTCTGGAAGATCAGCTCCCCCAGGGAACCATCAGCGATGAACAGCTGAAGAACCCGGCATACATCGACAATCTGGTAATCTCTGCTTATGCAGTATGGATTACTGCCGAAGATATCAATTCTTCCTTCTCCATGTGGAACTATGACGTACGTTCGGATGACGCTTACAAAGGCGGAAACGGTACGGAAGACGGTGATGTATTCCACTCACTGGACATCTCACAAGGTATCATGACTACGGCATGGAACATCAGCGATATGTGGCAGCGCCTCTACAACTGTATCTCACGCGTCAATACAGCTTTGCAACTATTGGAACAAGTGGATGAAAGTACTTATTCACTAAAGCATCAGCGCATTGCCGAAATGAGATTCCTCCGTGCACATGGTCACTTCTTGCTGAAACGCCTGTACAAGAAGATCCCGTTTGCCAACGATGCCAACTTGTCACCGGAAGAATATAACTATCTCTCCAACACCACTTACAACAATGACGAAGGCTGGCAACAGATTGCAGATGACTTCCAGTTTGCTTATGATAACCTTCCCGTGAAGCAGGCAGACAAAGGTCGCCCCGCCAAAGCCGCAGCCGCCGCCTATCTGGCAAAGACTTATCTGTACAAAGCTTATCATCAGGATAATGCAGACAGCCATGAAGTGACAAGCCTCAGCACGGAAGACCTGGTGAAAGTAGTACAATACACAGACAATGCCATTATGTCGGCAGGCGGCTACGGGCTGGAATCAGATTTTCACAATAACTTCCGTCCGGAACCTCAATATGAAAATGGCGTGGAATCCCTGTGGGCCATGCAATACTCCATGAACGACGGTACCAACAACGGTAACTGCAACTGGTCTTATGGTCTGATCGTTCCCAACATTCCGGGAGTTACCGATGGTGGTTGCGACTTCTACAAACCGAGCCAGAATCTGGTAAATGCATTCAAAACAGATGCCAACGGACACCCGCTGCTGGATTCCTTTAACAACACCGATTACAATTCGCAATCCGATTATGCTGACCCACGCCTCTTCCTGACGGTAGGTATGCCGGGATTCCCTTATGAATTCAATAAGAACTACATGATGGACCAGTCGACTACCTGGAGCCGCAGCAACGGACTTTACGGATATTACGTGACCTTGAAGCAGAATGTGGATCCGGATGGCGATTACCTGATAAAGGGTGCCTGGTGGGGTTCTCCGATGAACCGCATCGTACTGCGCTACTCGGATGTATTGTTGATGCGTGCCGAAGCACTGATCCAACTGAACGACGGACGTATAGCTGAAGCTATCAGCCTGATTAACGAAGTACGTAACCGTGCTAAACAAAGCACAGCCATGATTGCCGACTACGAAATGGAATATGGCGTACGTTTCAACATTCAGCCTTATACGGGAAGCTACTCACAAGCAGATGCCTTGAAATTGTTGAAGTTTGAACGTCGTGTAGAGCTGGCTCTGGAATCAGAGCGCTTCTTTGACCTGGTAAGATGGGGCGAAGCTGCCGAAGTACTGAATAAGTTCTATGCCGAGGAAGCTGCCGACTGCACCATCTACACGAATGCCTCGTTCACTAAGAATAAAAATGAATATCTGCCTATCCCGTTTGCACAGATGAGTGCCAGCAACGGAAACTATACGCAGAATTGTGGTAACTGGTAACCTTATAAAAAAGAAGAACATTATGAAATCAATACTGAATAAACTAAATCTGCTTGTACTGGGAACTGTCCTGTTGTTAACATTCCCGGGATGTAGCGATGATAATACTTCCGACCTGAAACTGGACGGAGACACATGGCTCACCGCCCTTGAACTGAATGATACCTATACGGGGGTGATAGACCGGACCAATAAGACCGTAACTGTGGCAGTGCCCGAAGTATACGACACTGACGCAATGAAAGTTACCGGTATCGAAGTATCCGAAGGTGCCGAGGCCTCTGTTAAGGCAGGCGATGTGCTGAACTTCTCATTCCCCCAAGTGATAAAAGTGACTAACGGAAACGTATTCCTGGACTACACCGTCAACATCAAGCATGATGAAGCGCGGATACTCTCCTTCAAACTGAATGACGCTTATGCCGGAGTTATCGACCAGACTAAACGTACCATCACCGTACGTGTGCCGAGTTCAGTCAATATCAAAAACATGGTTCCGATCATTACAACTTCGGCAGGAGCCACCGTAATGCCGGCATCCGGCCAGGCTATTGACTTCAGCAATCCTGTAGAATTCACCGTTTCATATAACACCGCATCTGCCGTTTATACGGTAACGGTTATCCCGACCGATGCACCGAGTGCCGTATATGTGGGTCTGGCAGCTACACTGAACGAACTGAATCCGGAAGAAAAGGAAGCGGCAACCTGGATGCTGAACAATATTGCCAATTCGCAGTATATCTCATTCGAAGATGTGCAGGCAGGAAGAGTAGACCTGAGCGAATGTGAAATCATGTGGTGGCATCTGCATATAGACGGCGGCATCGACAACATGGATAAGTTTGAAAAGGCAGCGCCTGCAGCAATCAACGCATTGGTGAAGATGAAAGACCTTTATAACAATGGCATGAACCTGCTGCTTACCCGCTATGCTACTTATTATGCCGCCAAACTGGGTGCTACCCTGGACGGCAACAACCCGAACAACTGTTGGGGACAATCGGAAGAATCCGGTGAAATAGTGGGTGGTGCATGGAACTTCTTTATCCAGGGACACGAGTCGCACGCCCTCTACCAGAACCTGGTGATGAACAGCGGTGAAACAGATAAGGTCTATACCTTCGATACCGGTTACCGAACCACCAACAGTACGGCACAATGGCACATCGGTTCCGACTGGGGCGGCTATGCTACGAATGAAGTATGGCGTACCAATCATGGCGGTGTTGACCTGGGTTATGGTGGCGATGGTGCTATCGTGGCATGGGAATATCTGCCTAAAGACTCTCGCGGAGGTATCGTATGTATCGGCTCAGGATGTTACGATTGGTATGCTTATGGCATAGATGCTTCAGCAGACAAGTATCATGGCAATGTAGCCAAACTGACAGAGAATGCAATTGACTATTTAACGGGTAAATAAAACTAATATATGAAAACAATGATATATTCACTCACACTGGCTGCTCTGATGATCACTTCTTTCAGCAGCTGTAGCGATGACAATGATCCGGTTTTAACTCAGAAAGACTGGGACGGAACCACCACTTATTTTGCTTCGGCAGATGCCATGAAGTTCGATACATACTACAAGCCATCTGTTGGATATGTAGGCGATCCGATGCCTTTCTATGATCCGCAGGCAAAAGATTTCAAGATTATGTATCTACAGGAATACCGTCCGAACCAAGCAGGCACTTACCACCCGATATGGGCGGTAAGTACTCAGGACGCCGCTTCATACACATCTATGGGTGAACTGATTTCTTGCGGAGGATTGTCGGAGCAGGATGCCGCTATCGGAACGGGTAGTACTATTTATAATCCTTCGGATAAATTGTACTATACCTTCTACACAGGTAACAAATATCAGCCTACTTCTTCCGAGAACGGTCAGGTAGTGATGTATGCCACCTCACCCGACTTCAAGACCTGGACCAAGAATCGCACTTTTTATCTGAAGGGTGACACTGACGGGTACAGCAAGAATGATTTCCGCGACCCCTTCGTTTTTGAAGGTGAAGATGGAAAATACCACATGCTTGTTTCCACTACTAAAAGCGGCAAAGGGGTACTGGCCGAATATACTTCTACAGATATGAAGACTTGGGAACATGCAGGTGTATTCATGACCATGATGTGGGATCGCTTTTATGAATGTCCCGATGTCTTCAAGATGGGAGACTGGTGGTATCTGGTCTACTCGGAGATGCATGCAGCCGTACGCAAAGTTCAATATTTCAAGGGACGTACACTGGAAGAACTGAAAGCAACCACCGCCAACGATGCCGGTATCTGGCCCGACAACCACGAAGGTTTCCTTGACTCACGTGGCTTCTATGCAGGCAAGACGGCTTCGGACGGAACTAACCGCTACATCTGGGGATGGTGCCCCACCCGCTCGGGCAATGACAATACTGCCGTAGGAGCTTCTCCGAACGAACCGGAATGGGCAGGAAGCCTGGTTGCACACAAAGTAGTTCAGCATGCAGATGGCACTTTGACTTTAGGCTTAGTAGAAGGTATCAGCCAGAAATATGCCACCGCCTCTACTGTAAAAGTGATGGAAAAGAGTAGCGGAGTATCAGAAAGCAACGGTAACTATACTCTGACGGATAATGCTTATATCCTATTCAATCGCTTAAATGTAAACAACAAGATTTCGTTTACCGTAAAGACGGCAGGCGATGCAGATAGATTCGGTATCTCTCTGGTACGCGGTACGGACTCCAAAAAGTATTATACCATTGTAGTGAATCCGGAAGACAACAATAACAAGCGAAAGATAAACTTCGAAGAAGAAGGTGAAGAAGGTAAAGGATTCATCGACGGAATAGACGGGTATCTGTTCGACAGACCTGCTGATAATACTTATCATGTAACTATCTGTACGGACAACTCTGTCTGCGTGGTTTATATCAATGATAATGTGGCTTATACAAACCGCATATATGGTATGCAGAAGAATCCATGGTCTATTAATAGTTATTCGGGAACGGTGGAAGTCAGCGCTGTGAAGGTTAGCTATTACTGAGTTAATTCACCACAGAGTAACACTGAGTTTCACAGAGTTCTATAAGAGTTTCACATACCACGTAACCATCTGTGTGACAACGCACTTGGTGTTCCATCACGATCAGTCGTAATGAAACACGAGTTCAGTCCTAGTGGGAGGTACCTTCAGTCGTAGTGGGAAGTACCTTCAGTCCTAGTGGGAAATACCCTCAGTTTAATATAGTGAACGAATCATTGAATTGTTCATATCAGACTTACTAAAGTTTGTAGGCCAACAAAGATTAAGAATAAAAAAACGCATTGCCAGATAATGATTGCCACTTTATAGCAATCATTATTTAGCAATGCGTTTACAATATTTTGATTAATCACTGAAAGTCATACTTCGCCGCACATGCATAACCTTCTTCATACAAATCAGTCAATTTCCTGATATCCCGTTCGATACGGTCGACTGTTACAGGTTTCTGCGGACGGATTACAGTAATCTCTCCTGCCGCTTCCATACGTTCCACCATTTCCAACTGCTCGTTGTACACACGGCAACGACGGCTTAAAGCCTCACGCACTTTCGGGTATTTACGGTACAGGAAAGAAGGTATATGTATGTCCTTTGCTTCTTTACGATAACCATGATTACGGGTAAGCACTACCACATTATAGGTAAATCCCTCACTCCTGGCACGCATCAGCGGAATACTGTCGACAATACCTCCGTCAAGCATCGGCTCATTATCCACATAAGCAATAGGGCAGACAAAAGGCAGGCTGCTTGAAGCACGCACAATGTCAATCACACGATGCTTGTCCCGTTTCTCCTCAAAATAGTTAGCCTCACCCGTCACACAATTTGTAGTCACCATTTCATAGCGCTCCGGACAAGAGAAATACGCTTCATAATCATAAGGAAGAATGTGTTCGGGAAATTCCTGGAACAGCAGATCGAAGTCCATAATATTACGTTTCTTCAACAAATATTTCAACCCGATATACTGATATTTCTCCAGTAAGTCAATGTTACTGTACTTGGCACGTCCGCGCTGGCCGGACATATAAGAAAGTCCATTACATGCTCCGGCACTGACTCCGATAGTATAGGGGAAGCGGATGCCACGGTCCATAAAGCTGTCCAGCACGCCACAAGTGAAGACACCACGCATGCCGCCGCCTTCAAGAACCAATCCTGTCTGGGGTTTGATATGTATCTTTTTCTCCATAATTATCTGATAAAACGCTCCAAAGATAGCTTTTGTTTCCGAAATCTCCCTATCTTTGTGCCAGTAACAATCATTTAATATCAATTTAATTATGATGAAAAAGTCAATACTTATTGCCACTTTAGGCTTATTGAGTTTCAATGTGTCAGCACAGGACACTCCGAAAGCGGAAGAAGGCTTCATCTTCACAACCGTTAAAGAAAACCCGATTACTTCCGTTAAAAACCAAAACCGTTCCAGCACATGCTGGAGTTTTTCGGCTCTTGGTTTCCTTGAAAGCGAATTGCTGCGTATGGGCAAAGGCGAATATGATTTATCAGAAATGTTTGTGGTGCACCACACCATGATGGACCGCGGCGTGAACTACGTACGCTATCACGGTGACAGTTCTTTCTCACCCGGTGGAAGCTTCTACGACATCATGTTCTGCCTGAGAAACTACGGTCTTGTTCCGCAGGAAGCTATGCCGGGCATCATGTACGGTGACACATTGCCGGTACACAACGAGTTGGATGCCGTGGCCGGTGCTTACGTAAACGCTATTGCCAAAGGCAAACTGACCAAACTGACTCCGGTATGGAAGAAAGGCCTTTGCTCTATCTATGATACTTACCTCGGCAAGTGTCCCGAAAACTTCACTTACAAAGGAAAAGAATATACTCCGAAGACATTTGCCGAATCCCTCGGAATCAATCCGGACGATTACATATCTCTGACTTCATTTACCCACCATCCATTCTACACTCAGATGAACATCGAAATTCAGGACAACTGGCGCAACGGCCTTTCTTATAACCTGCCTTTGATGGAATTCATGTCTGTTATCGACAATGCCGTTAACAACGGTTACACTGTAGCTTGGGGTAGCGACGTCAGCGAAAGCGGTTTCACTCGTGACGGCATAGCCGTTATGCCCGATGCGGATCGTGGTGCCGAACTCACCGGTTCCGACATGGCACGCTGGACAGGTCTTACTGCCGCCGACAAACGCAAAGAACTGACTTCCCGTCCATTACCGGAAATCACCGTAACTCAGGAAATGCGCCAAACAGCATTCGACAATTGGGAAACTACCGATGACCACGGTATGCTTATCTACGGTATAGCCAAAGACCAGAACGGTAAGGAATACTACATGGTAAAGAACTCCTGGGGTACCAACAACAAATACAAAGGTACTTGGTATGCTTCTAAACCTTTCGTTGCTTACAAAACTATCAATATCCTGGTACACAAAGATGCAGTGCCCAAAGCATTGCTGAAGAAGCTGGGAGTTAAATAAGTGATTAGTGGTGAGTGATTAGTGCTGTGCTGTCATTGCCGCATGGTACTAATCACTTATCACTCACTACTAATCACTATTTCATCATCCTACTGTTAATATATTCCGTAAACTGATCCTTATAATTCTCTCCTACCGGAATATAGGTCTCTCCAAAAACGATGCGCAGGCGAGAAACTTCCGTTATCTTTTTCAAATTGACAATATAAGAACGATGTACCCGCATAAACTGAGAGGGGGGCAAAGTTTCTTCCAGACGCTTCATGCTGAGTAAAGGCATAATGGGCTTAGCCTCTCCTTCTACAAAGATACGTACGTATTCGCTCATTCCCTCAATATATTTAATATCTGCCAAGTTGATACGCGTAACGCGATAATCACTCTTCACAAACAGAGTACCGTCATTGAAAGAAAGTTCGGACGGAGTTGACGGTGGAGTAACTGTTCCATGACCTTTGGTGCGGAATTCCCACCATTTATACGCTTTGTCCACCGCCTTCAGGAAGTCTTGAAAGCCAAACGGTTTCAGCAGATAATCCAGTGCATCTACTTTGAAGCCTTCGACGGCATACTCCGAATAAGCTGTTGTGAAGATAACCAACGGCTTTTCCGTCAGGGAACGCACAAAGTCCATCCCATTCAGGTCGGGCATATTGATATCAACAAACATCAGATCAATCTTCTGTGCGGAAAGAACACTCATAGCATCGAAAGCGTCTTGGCAGGAAGCTACAAGATTCAGAAAAGGTACACGGGAGATATATCCCGTCAGTTGGGTAAGAGCCAACGGCTCATCATCAATAGCTATACAATTTATCATAATATACCTCCATTCTGTATTAACTCACCGGCACAAGCAACTGCACATCAAAGCAATCGGCCGTATCATCAATAGATAGTTTATAACGCTCACCGAACAACAGACGCAAACGCTTACGGATATTATCAAGACCGATACCGTGGTGCTGATCTTCGGACCTATAATAATTACTGTTGGAACAAACGAAATGAATTTCCTCTCCCACCACCTGCAAACAGACTGATACGAATGAAGCATGCTGATAACTGACACCATGCTTAAAAGCATTCTCTACAAACGAAACGAACAATAGGGGCGGTACTTGTACTTCGCCCGTATCCGTAGGAAAAGACACATCTATCCGCACTTTATCCGTATAGCGGATGCGCATCAGCTCTATATAATGATTGAGGAACTGCAACTCCTTGGAAAGCGATATCAAGCGGTTATTCGATTCATAAAGCACATAGCGCATTAATCGTGAAAGCTCGACAATGGTTTGTTTGGCCTTCTCCGTATCAATATCCACCAATGCATGTATATTATTGAGAGTATTCATGAAAAAGTGCGGATTTATCTGGTATTTCAGATAATCCAACTCCGTCTGAAGATTGTTGTGCTCCAGTTCTTTCATAGCCTCCTGATCGCGTACTGACTTAAAAAACAGCTTAACAGCAATGTTGAAACTGAACATAAGCAAAGCTATCAGCATGCGCCCCAGAAAAGGACCACGAAACAGGGGCACAAAGAAAGGCATCTCTTCGAAAGGCGGACGTGGGAAGTCAGAATGCCGAGGATCAGGACGTCCCCCCCGTACAGACGGTATATCCGGCCCCGAAGGCTTACCGGGAGCATCATGCTCTCTCGGCCCGGGCCCTTCCTTTCCCCGGTCGCGCATTCTCTGTTCTATTTGCTGCCGCTTCATGACAGGACGACTGGGAGACACCATATCCACTACCCAGAAAGTGAACGTAGATAATAATATGGCAACTACTACATACACTACCACTTTCTGCTTCAGGAAAAGGAAAGGAGCAAGCACACGATTATTCAATAAGAAAAGGAAAAAGAATGGCAACACATTGAGCCATAAAATAAAAACTCCTTTCCATCGCATCACTTCCACCTTACCCGATAAAAGTTCGAAGAAATTGCTTACCACCGGCACCATCAGTACGATAAGCCACACAGCAATGTAGATCATCATTTCCGGCAGGTAACGTTTATAGGTAGCACGGGCAAACACTTTCTTCATGGTTTGTTTCCTTTTTAGAGATGTCATGGCAAATATAGCCGACTTTCGATTAACTGACAAAAGAAATAGACGAGGAGGAGCTTTTCATCGGCAAAGTTCTCATTACCAATGCCAACCACCTCCGCCACCACCAGGACCTCCGGAAGATACGTTTCCTACCGAAGTCACCATACTGCTGGGCGTAAAAGTCGCTACCTGTGAACCTGTTGTATAGGTGCCACCAACAGTCAGTCCATAGAATTCAGTACCTCCGGTCACCGAACCGCCTGTATAAATCGTATAAGTGGTGCCCGATGCCAACTTCGAACTGCTGAACAACAATGTCATTTGCGAATAAGCACGGGGAATAGTGTAAGACATCACCTGATCAGAACCTTGAATACTCAAAAGCGTACCTTTACTACCCGAACCGCCATAGATAACCGTGCGTTGTGTACAAACGCTGGACGTGGGAGTACTAGTGCCGCCACCAATTCCCAAGATAGTTCCTCCTGTTATCTTAAAAGTATTCTGATCGCAGTCAAATCCTTCCTCGGGAGATGTAGTACCGATAGAGACAATCGTACCACCGGTAATAGTCAGGGTACCGTTAGAATCGACACCATCATTTCCACTGCTGTAACAATAGATATTACCGTCGTTGATAACAATGCTTTTAGAAGCATTCATACAGTCATCATAAGAATAGACACTGACGTCACCACCATTCACCGTAAGGGTACTTTTACTTTCAATCCCTTCACTTCCTTCACCACCCGGGGTCTTCACCCAGATAGTACCGGAATTGATAGTCAAATTACCGTCTGCTTTAATGCCTTTGGCGGAGGAATCCAGACGATTATAGACATACTGTTTACCGGTAGTAATAATCTTCACCGTACTATTATCGATACTCAGAGTTCCGTCGCAATTAATACCTTTACCGGCAGCACCCGTACTTTTGACTAAAAGAGTAGTACCATTCATCACTAGGTTACCATCACATTTGATACCTGCGGCAGAACTCAGATCATTGTCTTCATAGACCGCAGAACCCGAAGTCAGCAGAATCAACTGCCCCCCACTGAGCGTGATGTCCGTTTCCGCCTTTACCGCTTTAGAGGCACCCCCAGAGATGTCAGCCTTGATAAGTCCGCCTCGTATATCAATGAATCCTTTTTCACAGTCCAACCCATCACCGGATGCTTTCACCTTCAGGATACCACCACCAATAATGATTTTATCATTCGTATGAATTCCATCTTTCACGGCAGAAGCTACGGTAATATTGCTGCCGCTACGCAAACGCACATAGTCGTCACTACAAATACCATGCTTGTAATTACCTGTCACAGTCAGTGCACCCGTACCGCTAAAAATAAGTTGTCCTTCACTAAAAAAGCATCCTTTTTCATCTTCGCCCGTTACGGTGGAGTAAGAAGAAGCATCTGCCAGATAGTTCTCCGTTTCCGTCTTCACTTCTACAAAAACACGCTTGCCGGACTGGATATTGATTGCCGCCCCGCTGTCATTATTCAGCGAAACACCCGCAAGAGTCAGTTTAAACTTCTTATCACTGTATACCTTGAAAGAGCCGTTGGATGCCGAACCACTAAGCACATATTCTACACCTGCTACGGATGCATTTACTGTGACATGTGCTCCGTTTGTGGTTACTGTAACCCCACTCACAGAGCCTGTCACCGTTGCCGAACCATTAGCATATGCTATTTGTATGGAAGAAGCGAATGATGAATTCTCTATAAAGTCATCATATTCGTCATCATTCTTGTCGGTTATGATAGTTTCAGCTATTTCAACATATGAATTATCAGCTATATCTTCCCACGAAACATCAAAGTCAAGTAATGTACCCGAAGCATCCGAACTGCCTGAACTTCCACCGGGGTTCGTTCCCCCATCCGTTCCGTTCTCTCCCCAATCATCAAAAGGACTATCAGCACTACACGCGACACACAAGCAGAAACACACTGCATAAATCCCTATTTTCTGTATTCGTTTCATTTCCATCATTTATTTATGTGACTAATAAATCATTCACTTAAAACTTAAACGTATATCCCGCACCTACTACGTGCCCGTTCGTCTCATCATCATCTGCATGATTCTGATACCGATAGAAAAAATCGAGCGAATTCTTCTTATTGATTTTGTATCCGGTACCCAGTGTCCAGCGAGTTTTATCCAGTGCCCAACTATCGGACATGGAATGATATAATTCACAAGAAGCATAAGGTGCAAAACGAGATTTCTTAATATTCCATTCAGCCTGCAAGCGTGAACGAAGTACATTCTTACCTTTGCCGGTAATTTCCTCATCTGCTTTTTGGGAACCATCGTCCCCATCGTACTTGGAAACAAACTGCGAAGTACGATACGTATACTGGTAACGTTCGCGCAAGGAAAATTCAAAGCGTTGCCAGTTCAACTTACCTGTCAAAGACAAGTACATACGATGACGGGGTGACCAGTAGTCAGAAACATAATTGCCTTTCTTGGTCATCTCTCCCGGACGATGGCTATAAATAAAAGTATATCCGCCATCCGCTTTCAAAAAAGAAGTGATGCGATAAGCCACACCCGCCCCCGCAGACCAGCGTTCAACATTATCCACACCATCACGAGTACGGAATTCACCTTCCACCGAAGCATCAAAGCCCGGGAAGATTTTCTTCTTTACCTCGGCACTGGTCCAAATGCCGAAGTCATCACTTTGGGCATATACTCCTGCAACCATTGTGCAGAGAAAAACAGCCAGTAAGGTTATTCGTCTATTCATTTTCTTCATTCTCCTTCCCTCGGTATCCGTCTTAGTGTATCAATTGTATTTATCTCTTCACTCTCCGGTTCATAATAAACCTTCAGTATCGCTGCATCTCGTAGGAAATCAATATGGCCCACTTCTACTTTCGTGATGCTAAGTCCCGTTCTATTTTCCAGATCCATAATCAATTCTGCCCTACGTTGCGGGGTAATCAATTCAATACGATCATACTGCACCAGCTTGCATGAAATATGTTTCAGCCAACGATTGCTTTCGCATAACCAGATACACAGAATAAATAATAAGTTTGTTGCCGTCAGTTCGGCATAACTCAACTGTACAGACAGAGCGTTGATGACGGAAATAGCTATAATCACAAACAGGTAGGTCATCTCACGCACAGGCATCGACTCTGTCCGGTAGCGAATTATGCCGAAGATAGCAAACAATCCAAGTGCAAACCCTATTTTCAGTTTCACACTGCCCAACAGGAATATCATCAGAAAAATGCTGATACTGATAAGCGTAAATGTGAAGAAGTAATCGCGACGACGGCTCTTCGGGTAATAAAAGAAACGAATAATGGCCACCACCACTACCATGTTGAGAACGAAGCGCAATATCAATTCCATAAATCCAGCCGCATCTATAAGCGGCGTCTCCATAAAGGCTAATTCAGCAAAATCGTTCATATGCTATTTATTAATGTTTCTATATTTCGGGGAATTTCTGCCCTCCTCATTTTACGTACTTTCGGTTTGAAACGATTCTGTTTCAAGTTTTCATCCGTCAGTACACAACCCATGCAATATTTACTAAAACCTGCAGGATGTACATGCAAGCGACTTAATATATCGCGGATGGGCGATGATGTACGCCCGTCTCGCTTTAACTCCACCACAGCAAGACGTGGTAAGGCAGCATAATTCCCGTTCACCAGATTTCGGAAGCAAATATCCGTATCAATAGTAAGCCGTTCCGTCATTGCCCGGTTGACAAGAGTAATGCGCTGAAAACGATTCTCCAACTGTGGAGACAATTGCGGCAGCTTGTACCAGGCATACAAAGACAAGAAGTCATCCACACCTTCAGCAGACAGTTCATCAAGAGCAGTGATGCGTATACGCCGCTTGTCCGTGCGACCTTTATTATTCTTATTTTTGACTTCAAGAAAAGTTAATTGGGAAGCAACATAGGTACGTACCCTGATTTTCTCACGTACCGCCCGTCCGTTTTGATGTGCCCGATACATTGCTTTGTCTACAGTATCCAGATAAACAGTATGATAGACAATGTTCCGTTCTCCCGCCACTTCCTGTACACGATAATCGGCGGCAGCATAATGCAAAAGCACAGCCAGCGTTTCCAAGGGCAGCAGATATTTCGTATCCGTCCTGTTCATCAATCGGATACCACTCATTTCTTCCAGCGTGACAGGACCGAATATATCCAGCATTTCCACTATATCCTTCAATATTTCTTCTGTTATCATACCTGCTTCGTTTCTGCGACAAATGTAACCGCAGGAGTGAAACAAAGAAAATAGATTCAACCAACAAGTGATTTTTAACGATAAACACAATCAAAAACGATGTAGTTCTTCTGCCCTATTTTGCTCAAAACCGTTCTGTATGTGCATTTTTTGCCCGCATTTCTTGTCAGAACGAACAGTTTGACTAATTTTGCACGCTGATAATTAGTTAACCGGATAATTTCAGTAGCTGGACACTATGTACCTCCTACTCCTATTCCCGGCACTGACGCTCCAAAGAAATACTAATACTAATAATTAATAACATGAGTTTGAAAATCGTAGTATTGGCTAAACAAGTTCCCGACACACGTAATGTTGGGAAAGATGCCATGAAAGCCGACGGAACCATTAACCGTGCGGCACTCCCCGCCATCTTCAACCCCGAAGACCTGAATGCTCTCGAGCAAGCTC
>ERZ772854.1172-NODE-1172-length-26833-cov-8.696206_pt1 | contig 26833 bp, 18 predicted proteins | sample MGYA00580844_ERZ772854 | MGnify/ENA primary metagenome ERZ772854 (study PRJEB29015, sample SAMEA2737727) | human gut metagenome | biome: human gut; feature: human-associated habitat; material: faeces | place: China | collected 2012 ...
AATTTATGAATCATTAGTTGAAGAAGGTGACAGGGGGAGAGATAAGATAGAACAGCTTTTAAGGCGTTTGGATAAAATTCAGTATCGGTATAAAGATGGAGCAGAGTATAAATCATTTGAAATTCCAACATCAGAATATACCAATTATGAAGATTTGAAAAAAAGGGCACATGGAAAAGATAATGTAGATGGATTTATAGAAACTGACAGTAACCCATTTGAAGAGTAATAATTTTTAATAGAAAATAAGGTGAGAGCTATATTATGAGAGAAATTTTAGTTCCGACATGGGAAAAGGCAAATCTGACTTTAGAAGAGGCTTCTGCATATTTTGGAATTGGAGTAAATAAGTTACGTGATTTGACTAATGGTGAAGATTGTCAGGAAGTTTTGTGGTGTGGAAGCAAAAGGCTTATTAAAAGGAAAAAAATGGAAGCCCATTTAGAGAAATTATACTCTATATAAATTTAGAACTGGACAAAGAGGATGGGGAAATATTATAATGAATATGAACCTGCATCCTCTTTGGTATAAATGAAGAGGAGAATTATAATGGTCAGGAGAAAAGACAATAAAAATCGAGTTCTGAAAGAGGGCGAATATCAAAGAGCAAATGGAACCTTTGAGTATAAATGGACAGATAAAAAGGGAAAACGTCATTCAACCTATGCAAAGACTCTTGAAGAGTTGAGAGAGAAGGAGAATGATGTTTTAAGAGATATTTTAGATGGTATAAAAGCAGATAAAAATAGCCTTACAATTAATGACTTATACTATAGATGGGTTAATCTGAAAAAGGGGTTGAAGGATAATACCTTTCAGAATTATCAGTATATGTATCGGCAATTTGTCGAGGAAGATTTCGGAAAAATCAAAGTTGTTGATTTGAAGAGAACTGATGTAAGAGCTTTTTATAATTCTTTGCTGGATAGCAGACATTTGAAGGTATCTACAATAGATGCTGTTCATACAGTTATGCATCAGGTATTAGAACTGGGTGTTGAAGATGACTATCTGAGATATAATCCATCTGACAATGCTTTAAAGGAATTAAAGAGAGCGCATAACAAAGATTCCAGCAAGAGAAGAGCCTTAACATTTGCAGAGCAGAAAGTTTTTGAATCATTTTTGGAAAAACAAGGACAGTACCATAAATGGTACCCTATTTTCGAGGCTCTTTTATGGACTGGTATGCGAGTGGGGGAAATTACAGGACTTCGATGGGATGACATTAATTTGGATGAGGGTACTATTAATGTAAATCATACATTAGTTTATTATGACAAGGGAACTGATAAAGGATGTGGATTTTCCATTAATACACCAAAAACCAAAGCTGGTCAAAGAACAATTCCTATGTTGCCAAAAGTAAAACAGGCATTTTTGATGGAAAAAGAATATCAAAAAGAATGTGGATTGACTTGTAACGTTACTATCGATGGATATACGAATTTTATTTTTATTAATCGATTTGGCAGTGCGCAACATCAAGGAACACTTAATAAGGCTCTCAAAAGAATTATTCGGGACTGTAACTATGAGGTGATGGATAAAGGTGGAGAGGTCATGCTTCCTCCATTTAGTAATCATTCGTTGAGACATACGTTTACAACCCGAATGTGTGAAGCTGGTGTCAACGTCAAAGCGATGCAGGAGATTCTGGGACATTCAGATGTGGAAACGACGTTAGATGTGTATGCAGAAGCAACTGACGATTTGAAGCAGACAGAGATTAGCAAATTTAATACATATTTTGAAAATATGAAGCCTGCTTAAAATAGTAAAAAAGTATTTACGACAGCTTTACGACAAACATACGACAAGTTATGCAGAGTTATGAAGAACCTTAAATGGAGAGATAGATATAGGTGCTTTAAAAACAGGGAAATAAAGAAATATAAAGTCTTATAAAAAATAAGGTATAATTTCCCGACAATGAAGTCCCAGGGCGCTGCTAAGAACGAAGCAAACAACGTTGCGCAGGCTAAAACGGTTTCAGAAAAGCCAGTTGAGAAGATTGATTTTTCGAAGGTAGAAATCGAACCATTGTTCAAAGATGAGGTAGATTTTGAGACTTTCAGCAAGTCCGATTTCCGTGCAGTAAAGGTAAAAGAGTGTGTCGCAGTGCCGAAGTCAAAGAAACTTTTACAGTTTACTCTGGATGATGGAACAGGCGTAGAACGTACCATTTTAAGCGGTATTCACGCATTCTACGAACCAGAAGAACTGGTAGGTAAGACACTTATAGCTATCACAAATCTGCCACCTAGAGCAATGATGGGAATTGAATCTTGTGGAATGTTACTTAGTGCAATCCATGAAGAAGAGGGCGAAGAAAAACTTCATCTTCTGATGGTAGATGACCATATTCCGGCTGGTGCAAAATTATATTAATATCAGGACACTTCGCTTTTAGTGAAATACTAAAGGCGGAGTGTTATTTATGTTATAGGAAATTACTCTGTAATGTTCCTATAACATAAATAACACTCCGGGCAGGATCGCACTGCGACGGAGAGTAATGATACTGCTGCAGGTATGCCATATATGGCATATATAAGGCACAAAAAGGAATATGTCAATATCCCCCCGCAGGGCTTACTGATGTCAGAATTGTCTGATATCATAAAAGCCAGTTACCAATAAAGAAAAAGCGAGGGAACATGAAATGAAAAAGGGTTTATTGACAATGGCCGGAGTGCTTCTGACTGTATCACTGGTCAGTGCCGGAACAACAGTGCCTGTACTGGCAGAGGAAGAAACAACACTGGTATACGGAAGCGGAGATTATACCAGGATCAATCCTGCTATGGATGAACATGGAGAGATCAATATTCTGATCTTCAACGGTTTAACTGCACATGACGGAGATAATCAGGTAGTTCCGGGACTGGCAGAGAGCTGGGATTTTGATGATGAAACCAATACTTATACATTCCATATGGCAGAAGATGCCAAGTGGCAGGACGGCGAACCTGTGACAGCAGAGGATGTTAAATTTACTATTGAAGCGATTATGGATCCGGAAAACGGTTCTGAGAATGCACCCAACTACGAGGACGTAGAAGAGATCAATGTTATTGATGATCATACGGTTGCGTTCAAGCTTGAGGACAAAAACGTTGCATTCCTTGACTATATGACAATGGCAGTTCTTCCTAAGCATCTGCTTGAGGGAGAAGATATGCAGACCTCTGATTTCTTCCGTAATCCGGTAGGAACAGGTCCATACAAGATCGAATCCTGGGATGAGGGACAGGCGATCACACTGGTTAAGAACGAAGACTATTTTAAGGGTGAGCCTTCCATTGATAAAGTTGTATTCAAGATCGTACCGGATGACAATGCGAAAGCACTTCAGTTAAAATCCGGAGAACTTGATCTGGCATTATTAACACCAAAGGATGCAGCTACTTTTGCAGCTGATGAGGCATATACATGCTACGATATGAAGACTTCTGACTATCGTGGAATCATGTTTAACTTTGGAAATGAATACTGGCAGAAAAACCGTGATCTGATCCCGGCAGTATGCTATGGACTTGACCGTCAGGCGATCATCGACGCAGTTCTCCTTGGACAGGGAATGCCGGCTTATGGACCTCTTCAGAGAAATATCTACAATTATGAAGATGTAGAGCATTATGATTACAATCCTGAAAAAGCAAAAGAAATTCTGGAAGCTGCAGGATGCGAGATGGGTGATGACGGATTCTATTATCGTGACGGCGAAAAAGTGGGATTTGTAATCAGCGTAAGTGCAGGAGATCAGGTACGTATTGATATGGCTCAGATCGCAGCACAGGAACTGAAAGAGATCGGCATGGATGTATCAGTAGAGATCCCTGCACAGACAGACTGGGCAGGACAGATGGCATTCCTGATCGGATGGGGAAGCCCATTTGACGCTGACGACCATACATACAAAGTATTCGGAACAGATAAGGGAGCAAACTACTCCGGCTATTCTAATGCAGACGTTGACAAGTATCTGACAGAAGCAAGACAGTCAGCTGATCCGGAAGTTCGTGCAGAAGCCTATGCTAATTTCCAGAAAGCTCTGGCAGAGGATCCGGCTTATGCAATGATCTGCTATATTGATGCCAACTATGTTGCTGACAGCAATATTAAGGGAATTGATCCTGATACAATTATGGGACATCATGGAGTTGGTATTTTCTGGAATGTAGCAGACTGGACTATTGAATAAAAAGATAAAGGTTGTGACGGGGGCACTAAAGGTGCCCCCTTTTTACACGAGCGGAAAAAGGATTAAAAATGGAACATTTATTAGAGGTTAAAAATCTTTCTGTCAGCATAGACGGTCCTGCCGGAGAAGTCCAGGCAGTAAGAGATGTGTCTTTTTCATTAAAAAAGGGAGAGGTGCTGGCTATAGTTGGAGAATCCGGATGCGGGAAGAGTGTGCTTTGCAAAAGTATCATGAAGCTTTTGCCACCAAGCGCAAAAATAAAAGAGGGAAGCATCTGTGTGAACGGACAGGATATCACCTGTTACAGGGAAAGGGAGATGCAGAAACTGCGTGGAAGAGTTTTTTCTATGATCTTTCAGGATCCTATGACTTCCCTGAATCCAACTATTAAAATCGGAAAACAGATTGGGGAAGCAGTGGTGATCCACAATAAGAATTACACGAAGGAACAGGTAAATAAGAAGGTTCTGGAACTTATGGAACTGGTAGGTATCTCTCATCCAAAGGAACGATATCATCAGTATCCCTGGCAGTTCTCCGGAGGAATGCGTCAGAGATGTGTCATGGCCATTGCTCTGGCAGCAGATCCGGATATTTTATTTGCAGATGAACCTACTACTGCACTGGATGTGACCATACAGGCACAGATTCTGGATCTTCTGCGGGAAATACAGGGGAAGCTTGGAACAGCTACCATACTGGTATCCCATGATCTGGGAGTGGTTGCACGTGTGGCAGACAGAGTAGCAGTCATGTATGCAGGCAAGATCGTAGAGATCGGTACAGCAGAGGAAGTGTATTATGATCCCAGACATCCATACACATGGGGGATGATGAGATCACTGCCTGCATTTGCAAATGGAAAAGAAAGCCTGTACACCATCCCCGGCATGCCTCCTACTTTGATAGATCCGCCGAAAGGTGATGCTTTTGCATGTCGAAATGAATATGCCCTGAATATTGATTATGAAGAAATGCCGCCTATGTTTAAGATAACAGATACTCATTATGCGGCAACCTGGCTGATGGATCCAAGAGCACCGCAGATCAAATCACCTGTGGGAGGAACAGCGCATGAGTAAAGAAGTTTTATTGGATGTCAGGCATCTGACTCAGCAGTTTCATCTGACAAAAAAGATCAAGGTAAAGGCTGTAGATGATGTCTCATTTCAGATCCATAAAGGTGAGATCTTTGGTCTGGTAGGGGAATCCGGTTCAGGAAAGTCCACAGTTGCCAGATGTCTGATGAATATATATCAGCCGGCTCAGGGAGAAATCTGGTATAAAGATGTAAATATCTGCGACAAAAAGGAATTCAAAAAGCATAAAAAAATGCTGCAGACCCGCCGCCAGATGATATTCCAGGATTCCGCATCCAGTCTGAACCAGAAAATGAAGGTGTCAGATATTATTACGGAACCAATGAGAATCCAGCATATCACACCTCCGAGAGGAAGCTTTGTGAAGGAAGCTGCTTTTCAGATGGAATATGTAGGACTTGAGAACAGTTTCCTGGACCGTTATCCATCTGAATTATCAGGGGGACAGAGACAGCGAGTGGCCATAGCCAGATCTCTGTGCATGGAACCGGAATTTCTGGTGGCTGATGAACCGATAGCTTCCCTGGATGTGTCCATACAGGCACAGATTGTCAATCTGTTCCGTCATCTGCAGGAGGAGCATGGATTTACATTTCTGTTTATCGCCCATGACCTGGCTATGGTTGAGTATCTCTGTGACCGTGTGGGAGTTATGTATCATGGAAAACTGGTAGAACTGGCGCAATCAGAAGAATTGTATTCCAATCCGGTGCATCCTTATACAAAAACATTGCTGTCTGCAATTCCTGTTCCTGACCCGATCAGGGAGAGAAAAAGAGTTCTGCAGTACTATGATGGCGAAGGAATGGAAAACAGCGTGTGGACAGAAGTGTCACCCGGACATTTTGCAATGCTTCCGGCTGAAGGAAAGGGGTGCAGTATATAATGAGACAAAAAAAGTTAGTCTACTATGGTAAAAAATGCCTGATATTCCTGATCTCAGTATTTATATTGTCTGTAGCTGTATTTTATGTAGCCCGTCTTGCACCGGGAGATCCGCTGATCTCCTATTATGGTGACCGTACAGAGAAGATGAGTCCGGAAGAACGTGAATGGGCTATGGGAAAACTAGGATTGAACGAACCGATTTCTGTGCAGTATGTGAAGTGGGTAAAAAATGCCTTTCATGGAGAATTTGGAATTTCATTTAAATATAAACAGGATGTGGTAGAAGTGATCGGCGGCCGTATTGGCAATACACTTGTACTTGGAGGAATCGGATTTATCATTATGTTTGCCGGAGCTTTGCTCCTGGGAATTCTGTGTGCCTGGTACGAAAACCGGCTGGCAGACCGGATTCTGTGTAAGCTGGGAACCATATCCAGTTGTATTCCTGAGTTCTGGATGGCTCTGGTCCTGATCCTTGTTTTTTCTGTAAATCTTAAGATCCTGCCAAGCAGTGGAGCTTACAGTACAGGAAATGCAGGAGATATCGGTGACAGAGTACTGCATCTGATCATGCCTCTGACCATCGTGGTCATGGAGCATTTATGGTATTATGCTTACATGATCCGAAATAAGATCCTTGAAGAGGTTCGCGCAGATTATGTACTTTTGGCAAAGGAAAAAGGCCTGGATAAGAAAAAGCTTATGTTCAGACATTGTGTCCGAAATGTAATGCCTGCTTATCTGAGTATTATGGCCATTGCAGTCCCCCATGTACTTGGAGGAACCTATGTGGTAGAAAGTGTATTTTCTTATCCCGGAATCGGAGCTCTGTCCTATGAGAGTGCCAGATATCATGATTACAATCTGCTGATGCTGCTTTGTATGATGTCAGGAATCCTGGTTATTTTCTGTAATATTGTCAGTCAGACTATTAATGAACAGATAGATCCCCGTATGAAGGATGAAGTAATAACCGAGAAATCGGAGGTAGTAGAAGGATGACCAATCATTTATTTGAACTGGCAGGAAACAGAAAGACAGAAACCGTAATTCCCAAATCAAAGAAAAAGTGGTATCAGGGAAAACCCGTTGTTTCAGCAGCAATCCTGATTCTTATCGTACTGGGCTGCCTGTGTGCGGAACTGATCATGACAAAGGATCCTGCTTATATGGATCTGTTAAACTATAATAAAGCTCCTGACAGGGAGTTCCTTTTTGGAACAGATACTATGGGAAGGGATATTTTTTCCATGATCTGGTATGGAGGAAGAATCTCGATCTTGATCGGTGGATTAGCCACAGTTATTTCTACTTTTATTGCAGTGGTAGTCGGTGCCTTCAGTGGAGTGGCACCTGCCTGGCTTGATGAACTGATCATGAGATTTACAGAAATATTCTTAAGTATACCAACTCTGCTCCTGATCATTTTGCTGCAGGCTATTATGGGAGATGCAAATATCCTGAGTCTGTCCTTTGTGATCGGTATGACCAGCTGGACCAGTATTGCGAAAGTAGTACGCACAGAGGTACGGCAGATACGAAACAGTGAGTATATCATCGCTGCAAGATGTATGGGAGCAGGATTCTTCCGTATTTTGTGGAAGCATCTGGTGCCGAACTTTTTCTCATCCATTATGTTTATGGTAGTCATGAATGTAAGAACTGCAATGATCTCTGAAGCTACTTTAAGCTTTATGGGCATTGGACTTCCGATAGAGGTTATCACATGGGGAAGTATGCTGTCTCTGTCAGATAAGGCATTAATGACAGGTTCCTGGTGGATCATTCTGATCCCGGGACTTTTCCTGATCACCACAGTGCTCTGCCTGACCAATATAGGAAATGCCTGCAGAGAGCAGACAAACAGAAAAGAAAGTAACTTTTAAAATTTGACCGAAATCTCGCTGTTTTGTTGCTGATTTGTCTGATTTATGATATTATGGAAATATCTTAAAAAATCTAAAAAATAAGGCAGGAGTGGTCAAAATGTATCAGGAAGAATACAAACGTTGGTTGGCAGCAGATCTGCAGGATGCGGATCTTAATCCGGAATTATCCAAAATCGAAGGAAACGATGAAGAGATCAAAGATCGTTTCGCAGTAGCGCTGAAATTCGGAACAGCCGGACTTCGCGGAGTTCTCGGAGCCGGAACCAACCGTATGAATATTTATGTAGTTCGCCAGGCAACACAGGGACTTGCGAACTGGGTAAAAACACAGGGCGGTAATCAGACAGTAGCCATCAGCTATGACAGCCGTCTTAAGAGTGATGTATTTGCAAAAACAGCAGCAGGCGTACTGGCGGCAAATGATATCAATGTCAGAATTTATGACGCACTGATGCCTGTACCTGCACTTTCCTTTGCAACACGTTACTATGAATGCAATGCAGGTATTATGGTAACAGCATCCCACAACCCGGCTAAGTACAACGGATACAAAGCATACGGTCCTGACGGATGCCAGATGACAGACGATGCAGCTGCCATTGTATATGAAGAGATCCAGAAAACAGACGTACTTACAGGTGCGAAATATATGTCCTTCGCAGAAGGCGTAGAACAGGGAAAGATCCGTTTTGTAGGAGATGACTGCAAGCAGGCTCTCTATGAAGCTATCGAATCCCGCCAGGTTCGTCCGGGTCTCTGCAAGACAGCAGGGCTGAAACTGGTTTACAGCCCGTTAAACGGATCAGGACTTGTACCTGTAACTCAGGTATTAAAAGATATCGGAATCACAGATATCACAATCGTTCCGGAACAGGAATATCCGAACGGATACTTCACAACCTGCAGCTATCCGAACCCGGAAATCTTTGCAGCTCTGGAGCTTGGATTAAATCTCGCAAAAGAAACAGGTGCAGACTTAATGCTTGCAACTGATCCGGATGCAGACCGTGTTGGTATCGCAATGAAATGCCCGGATGGTTCCTATGAACTGGTAACAGGTAATGAGGTAGGTGTACTCCTTCTTGACTATATCTGTGCAGGCCGTATCGAAAAAGGTACAATGCCAAAGAACCCGGTAGCAGTGAAATCCATTGTTTCCACACCACTTGCAGATGCAGTGGCAGAGCACTATGGAGTAGAACTCAGAAGCGTACTTACAGGATTCAAGTGGATCGGCGATCAGATCGCACAGCTTGAAGCAGCAGATGAAGTAGACAGATTTATCTTCGGATTTGAAGAGAGCTACGGATACCTTGCAGGACCATATGTACGTGACAAGGATGCTGTTATCGGATCTATGCTGATCTGTGAAATGGCTGCATATTACAGAAGCATCGGAAGTTCCCTGAAACAGAGAATGGAAGAGATTTATGCACAGTACGGACGTTACCTGAATAAAGTAGACAGTTTCGAATTCCCGGGATTAAGCGGAATGGATAAGATGTCAGCTCTGATGCAGGGACTTCGTGACAAACCTCTCACAGAGATCGCAGGTCATGCTATCGTAAAAGTAACAGATTACCAGAAACCGGAAGAAACAGGACTTCCTGCAGCAAACGTACTGATCTACAAGCTGGATAACGGCGAGACAGTAGTTGTCCGCCCATCCGGAACAGAACCAAAAATCAAGATCTATTACACAACTCTCGGCAAGAACCTGGAAGAGGCAGAAGCTGAGAAAGAGAAGCTTGCAGAAGCATTAAAACCGATTATGGCATAAGCAATTGTAAGCAGAACTGAATAAAATATACTAAACCGGAAAGGCTGTGCTCATTGGAGGTGCAGTCTTTCTTTTTGTAACCCGCAGGGGCCTTACTGTTACTGTTCACTCCGTTCACAGTAACGACTTACTTGATTCGGTTAAATAGGATTGATATAATTAACACTCTTTGCTACAATAAAAAACAGCGAAAATAAGAATAAGACTGCTTATGAATGAAAGGAAAACATACTATGGAAGAATATGAAGTAATCAGTATCCCGGTATCTGACGGAACAGAACGGGATTTTGCGATCATGGATACCTTTGAATTTGAAGGACAGGGATATCTGGCAGTTTCTCTGATCGAAGGAGATGAGATCCAGGAGGGTGCTTACATTTACCGTTACCACAATGCAGAAGATGGAGATGTTGTGGTAGAGCAGATCACTTTGCCTGCAGAATACAAAAAGGTGACAAAATTTTACGAACAGATGTAAGCAAAAAAATATCTCGAAAAGAACCTGCATCTTGTGGTAAAATAAAAAAATCAAATTTTGATCAATAAAAACAGGAGGAAAAAACGATGGAAAAATCAACCGTTTATTTTACTGATTTCAGATGTCCGGTTGGCACCAGCCAGCTTGATAAACTGAAGAAACTCTGTGTTACAGCCGGAATCAAAGACATTGATATGGATGGAAAATTCGTGGCTATTAAAATGCATTTCGGAGAACTTGGCAATCTGGCTTTCCTGCGCCCGAATTACGCAAAAACAGTAGCTGATCTCTGTAAAGAGCAGGGAGGACTTCCGTTCCTCACAGACTGCAACACTCTTTATCCGGGAAGCCGTAAGAATGCACTGGAGCATCTGGAGTGCGCAAATCTCAACGGATTTAACAGTATTTCAACAGGATGCCAGATCATCATCGGTGATGGCTTACGCGGTACAGACGAAGTAGAAGTACCGGTAGTTAACGGTGAATATTGTCAGACTGCACTGATCGGACATGCAATCATGGATGCAGATATTTTTATCAGCTTAAGCCACTTCAAAGGACATGAAGCAACCGGCTTCGGCGGTGCTCTGAAGAATATCGGAATGGGATGCGGAAGCCGCGCAGGTAAGATGAAACAGCATGCCAGCGGAAAACCTGCAGTAAATGAAGAACTCTGCCGCGGATGTCGTCGCTGCGCAAAAGAGTGCGGAAGTGATGCGATTACATATCCGAATAAAAAAGCAGTCATTGATTATGATAAATGTAAAGGCTGCGGCCGTTGTATCGGAGCCTGTGGTTTTGATGCAGTATACAATCCAAACAGCAGTGCGAATGAACTTCTTGACCGTAAGATGGCAGAATATGCACAGGCAGTCTGTCATGGACGTCCGCATTTCCATGTAGCACTTGTTCAGGATATCAGCCCGAACTGCGACTGCCATGGCGAAAATGATGCACCAATCCTTCCTGATATCGGAATGTTTGCGAGCTTCGACCCGGTTGCTCTGGATCAGGCCTGCGCAGATGCCTGTCTGAAAGCAACTCCGATCGAGAACAGCCAGCTTGGAGAACACCTGGCAAAACCTGACTGGCATTGCCACCATGACCATTTCAAAGATTCCAACCCGAACATTGAATGGCAGGCAACACTGGATCAGGCAGAGAAGATTGGTCTGGGAACCAGACAGTATGAACTGAAGATTGTGAAATAATATGTTTATCAGCAGTGGAAAATAAATGCGAAAAAGTAATAAACAAAAAGGACCGGATGAATGAACTATATTGTCTTTGACCTGGAATGGAATCAGAATCCTTCGGGAAAGAAAACACGTAACGACAGGCTTCCATTTGAGATTATCGAGATTGGGGCTGTAAAAGTAAACAGCAAAAAAGAAATAACGGATCATTTTCACCGACTGATCAAACCACAGGTCTATAAATGGATTCATGACAGCATCCATGAGGTAATTCATGTAGATTATAAAGATCTTATGAAAGGAGTGCCCTTTGAGCAGGCAGTCAGGGAATTTCTTGACTGGTGCGGAGAAGACTGGTACTTTTTTACCTGGGGAAATCAGGACGTGATGGAACTTCAGAGGAATATGAAGTTCTATGGCCTGCTGGATCTGCTTCCCGGACCTGTGACCTATTATGATGTGCAGAAACTATACAGTATCAGTTATGATGACGGTACACACAGGTGTGCATTGGAGCATGCAATCGATGAGCTGAAAATAGAGAAATCCAGGGGATTTCACCGGGCGCTTGCAGATGCCTGGTATACAGCGAAAGTCCTGGAGAAAATAAATAACGTAATCATCATCAATCATCCGTCACTGGATGTTTACCAGAATCCAAAGAAGAAAAAAGACGAGATACATATTTCCTATCCGGATCATGACAAATATGTATCCAGAGAATTTGCCACAAGAGAGCGAATTATGAAAGACCGCGAGGTGACCAGCACCAGATGTCCGGTCTGTCATCTGCCTGCAAAGCGCAAACTCCGATGGTTTATGAATAATCCAAAGGTTTATTACAGCATATCCAATTGTGAAGAACATGGACTGATAAGAGGCAAGATCCGCATCCGAAAAACAGAAGATGAGAAATATTTCGCTGTGAAGACATTGCGTTTCACAGATACAGAAGAAGAGGAGGAACTTCGTGAAAGAAAAGAAGTCCTCCGCCTCAGGCGAAAACTAAAAAGAAGCGTTGAGAAGGAGATCTGAAAGGATCTCCTTTTCATATTGCATTCCATATCCGACCATATGGCCGTCTAAATAATATTTACTTTTAATTCTCTTTGGACCGACAGAATTGTTCAGAAGTTTTTGCTTCTTTACAAGCTGGCTCACATCGGTTCCTGTGGGGACAGTTACGTACACATGCCTCATATAATAGAAGGAACACAGATTATTCCAGTCCTTTAACAGGTGCTTTTCGCATGGGAGAAATACTGCCGGTACCGGATCGGTATCTATATTCAAGTCTACTTTCTCAAAATTGTCGAAGCCGTAATCCAGCAGAGAAGTTGTGTCAGGAAAAGCACCGTTTGTAGAATTCAGCACAACTGCAATGAGAATGGAATTTCCTCTCTTGGCATAGGTGACAAGCGTACTTCCCGCTGCATCGGTGTATCCGGTCTTTCCTCCCAGAACCCCATCGTATGCATAAGACTGTCCGGGCATCATCTTATGGTGATTGAGAAGATAACGGGTTTCAGACTGCTTATTAGTCGGAGGAATCTCATAAACCTGTGTGGTCACAAATTTACGGAATCTGGGATTATACCAGGCTGCCTTTGCAATCTTCATCATATCACCTGCGGTGGTATAATGCGTCTCATCCGGAAGACCATTTGGATTATTAAAATGGGTGTTCTTACAGCCAAGCTGAGCTGCCCTCTGGTTCATCAGTTCAACAAACTTCTTTACAGAACCGCTTGTTTTTTCTGCCAGAGCAAGAGCCATCTCATTGGCGGATTCCAGCATCAGAGCCATCAGGGCCTGCTCTACTGTGAAAACCTCTCCTGTTTCTGCGTAAATGCTGGAGCTTCCGGCCTCAATTCCATAAGCCGCTTCCTGCGACATGGTGATCGTATCGTCCATATCCAGATATTCACAGGCCAGAAGAGCGGTCATGATCTTAGTGATACTGGCGGGATATAGCTTATCCTTGGCATTCTTGGAATAAAGAATAGTATCAGTGACTGCATCCATCAGCACTGCGGACTGTCCCTCGATATTAGGACCTGTGGGCCATCCTTTGACAGAATCGATATCTGAGGCCTGTGAATAGGTTTCCGAATGACCGGCTTCAGGAGTGGCAGAGGTCTCGGCAGCGTAAGTGACTGCAGGCTGGGAGGTCAGAATCCCTGCACAAAGCATTCCGGTGAGGAAACGTTTCATTAATTTATGAAATTTTGTTTTAAACATTTGAAATTACCCTTCATTAAATATACATAGTAGTTGCTTTCCATATCCTAGAGCGTGTCTGAAAAATCATTCCCGCAATCTGCACGCCCCACTTTGCGGGATATTTCACCCGAATTCAGTTGCCGTAGCCCGCTACGGCGCCCTCATCCGGGCAAAATATCCCACAAATTGTGACGTACATCTTGCAGAAAGCCTTTTTCAGACACGCTCTAGTACATCGTTTTAAATGACGTTCGGACAAAATATTCTACCTTATTATATCATTAATTACAATGCCTGTGTAAAATTTATATGATAGTATGTTAACAGTGTGTTACTGTTCGGGAGTTTGACAGTAACCAGTGTTATTAAACAGTAACAGGATTACCCTAATATTCAAAAAAATACTTGACACAGTGAATTTTGTGACCTTATAATGAATCCGCATAGTTAAATAAATGATATGTCCACAAAAACGTTGATGGAGAGAGTAACTGCAGGGGAAAGCAGACAGCGAACCGGGGAGGGTGTGAGCCCGGTGGTGAGTAAATGCAGTGAAGATCACTCCGGAGTTGCAGCTCTGAAGGGTGTACAGACAGGTAAGAGCTGACGGAAATCCCCGTTAAAAGATTCATGTATCGGCAGAGGATGCCCGTACAATGTAACAGGTGGTATAGCGAACGTCAATAAACCTTCGTCCTTTTACAAAAGGGCGATTTTTTTATGGGCTTATTTTCGTTCTTAAAGGACACCGGAAATATTTTTCAGTGTATATAAACGTCCTGCATATTTTCAGGTGTCTGATACAAATAATTTAAACAGGAGGTAAATTACTGTGTACCAGAAAGTTGATACGAACTTAAACTTTGTAGACCGTGAGAAAAAAGTAGAAGAATTCTGGAAAGAAAACCATATCTTTGAGAAAAGTATGGAGAACAGAAAAGAGGGAGAAACCTATACATTCTACGACGGACCGCCTACTGCAAACGGTAAACCGCACATCGGCCATGTACTTACCCGCGTTATCAAGGATATGATCCCGAGATACCGTACAATGAAGGGCTATATGGTTCCGCGTAAAGCAGGATGGGATACCCACGGACTTCCGGTAGAGCTGGAAGTAGAGAAGAAACTTGGTCTGGATGGCAAAGAGCAGATCGAAGAATACGGTATGGAGCCATTCATCAAACAGTGTAAGGAAAGCGTCTGGAAATACAAAGGAATGTGGGAGGATTTCTCCTCTACTGTTGGTTTCTGGGCTGATATGGAACATCCATACGTAACTTACTATGACGATTATATTGAATCCGAATGGTGGGCATTAAAAGAAATCTGGAACAAGAAGCTTCTGTATAAAGGCTTCAAGATCGTTCCTTACTGTCCAAGATGCGGTACCCCTCTTTCCGCACAGGAAGTATCCCAGGGATACAAAACTGTAAAAGAGCGCTCCGCAGTTGTAAGATTCAAGGTTGTTGGTGAAGATGCATACTTCCTTGCATGGACAACAACACCATGGACACTTCCGTCCAACGTTGCACTCTGCGTAAACCCGGATGAGACTTACTGCAAAGTAAAGGCAGCAGACGGATATACCTATTATATGGCAGAAGCACTCCTTGACAAAGTCCTTGGCAAACTTGTAAAAGAAGAAGGCGAGAAAGCATATGAAGTTCTGGAAACCTACAAAGGAACAGACCTGGAATACAAAGCATACGAGCCGCTTTTCGCATGTGCAGGAGAGGCAGCAGCAAAACAGAAAAAGAAAGCTCATTTCGTAACCTGTGATAACTACGTTACTATGAGTGATGGTACAGGTATCGTTCACATCGCACCTGCATTCGGTGAAGACGACAGCAGAATCGGACGTAACTATGAACTGCCATTCGTACAGTTCGTAGACGGACAGGGTAACCTGACAAAAGAGACACCATACGCAGGCGTTTTCGTAAAGAAAGCAGATCCTATGGTCCTCACAGATCTGGACAAAGAAGGCAAGCTCTTCGATGCTCCGAAATTCGAGCATGATTATCCACACTGCTGGAGATGTGACACACCACTGATCTACTATGCAAGAGAATCCTGGTTCATCAAGATGACAGCAGTTAAGGATGACCTGATCAGAAATAACAATACAATCAACTGGATCCCTGAGAGCATCGGTAAAGGACGTTTCGGCGACTGGCTTGAAAACGTTCAGGACTGGGGTATCAGCCGTAACCGTTACTGGGGAACTCCACTGAACATCTGGCAGTGTGAATGCGGACATATGCATTCCATCGGAAGCCGTCAGGAGTTATTCGAGATGAGCGGTGATGAGAGAGCCAAGACAGTAGAGCTTCACCGCCCATACATCGATGAGATCACACTGAAGTGTCCGGAGTGCGGTGGAGAAATGCATCGTGTACCGGAGGTTATTGACTGCTGGTTCGACTCAGGAGCAATGCCTTTCGCACAGCATCATTATCCATTTGAAAACAAAGAATTATTTGAGCAGCAGTTCCCTGCAAACTTTATCTCCGAGGCAGTAGACCAGACCCGTGGATGGTTCTACTCACTCCTTGCAGAATCCACACTGCTCTTCAACAAAGCACCATACAAGAACGTAATCGTTCTGGGACATGTCCAGGATGAGAACGGACAGAAGATGAGTAAGTCCAAAGGAAATGCAGTTGACCCATTTGATGCACTGAACAAATACGGCGCAGATGCCATCAGATGGTACTTCTACATCAACAGTGCTCCATGGCTTCCGAACCGTTTCCATGGCAAGGCAGTTGTGGAAGGACAGCGTAAATTCATGAGTACACTGTGGAATACTTACGCATTCTTCGTATTATATGCAGACATCGACAACTTCGACCCGACCAAATATGAACTGAACTATGACCAGCTTCCTGTTATGGACAAATGGCTCCTCAGCAGATTAAACACAACTGTTCAGGCTGTAGACAATGATCTGGCTAACTACAAGATCCCGGAAGCAGCAAGAGCACTTCAGGAATTCGTAGATGAGATGAGTAACTGGTATGTAAGAAGAAGCCGTGAACGTTTCTGGGCAAAGGGAATGGAGCAGGATAAGATCAATGCTTACATGACTCTGTACCATGCACTGGTAACTATCGCCAAGACAGCAGCTCCGATGATCCCGTTCATGACAGAAGACATCTATCAGAACCTGGTAAGAAGCGTGGATAAAGATGCTCCGGAGAGTATCCATCTCTGCGACTTCCCAACTGTAAACGAAGCATGGATCGACAAAGATCTGGAAGCAGACATGAAAGAGCTTCTGGAGATCGTAGTTCTGGGACGTGCCTGCAGAAATACAGCAAACATCAAGAACCGTCAGCCGATCGGAACCATGTATGTAAAAGCTGAGAAGAAAATGAGTGAATTCTACACTGACATCATCGCAGACGAACTGAATGTCAAAGAAGTAAAATTCGCAGATGATGTAGAATCCTTTATCTCCTACAGCTTCAAACCGCAGCTTCGTACAGTAGGACCGAAATACGGTAAACTCCTTGGAGGAATCAGACAAGCTCTCACAGACATCAATGGAACAGCAGCAATGAACGAGTTGAGAACCAACGGTGTCCTGAAACTGGATATCAACGGAAACGATGTAGAGCTTACAGAAGAAGACCTTCTTATTGAAACAGCACAGACAGAGGGTTATGTATCTGAATCTGACGGTGAAACATCCGTAGTCCTTGATACAAACCTGACACCTGAACTGATCGAAGAAGGATTTGTACGTGAGATCATCAGCAAGATCCAGACCATGAGAAAAGAAGCCGGCTTCGAAGTTATGGACAAGATCGTAGTATACGCTAACGGAAACGACAAGATCCAGGATGTCATGAAAGCACACGAAGATGAGATCAAGTCAGAAGTACTTGCAGACGAAATGGTACTTGGCGAGACCGATGGTTATGTGAAAGAGTGGAACATCAACAAAGAAGCAGTAACTATGGGTGTTAAGAAACTGTAATTGACAACATTCGGTCAATTACTGACAAGGTAATGATAAGTTACAGGTATTTCACAGGAAATATACTACTTTCGCAATGCACGATAAAAAAATGTTATAAATTTCGGCAATTATACACATGACAGACTGTCGAAAAAAGAGTATCATTATCCTTGACAGTCTGATTTCAGAGAGGAAATTGGAGGCAGAGATTCTTTGCCCCCAATTTCTCTGATATGAGAAAACAGAAGAGTTGACGGAATGAAGAGGTTCACCGGCAATATCCGCAGGGTGTATTGCTGAGAATAAAGTGAACAGTGAAACCATTACGGGAGGTATGAAATGACAAACGAAATGTTCAAGAAAGAGGCATTCAAGAAAAGCGTAAAAGACAACGTAAAATTCCTCTATCGAAAAACAATTGAAGAAGCTACACAGGAGCAGATTTTCCAGGCAGTAAGCTACTCTGTAAAAGACGTTATCATTGATAACTGGCTTGCAACACAGAAAGCTTATGACGAACAGGATCCGAAGATCGTATACTATATGTCCATGGAATTCCTGATGGGACGTGCTCTCGGAAACAACCTGATCAACCTTTGCGCTTACGGTGAAGTAAAAGAAGCTCTCGAAGAACTGGGATTTGACCTTAACTGTATCGAAGATCAGGAACCGGATCCGGCACTTGGAAACGGTGGTCTGGGAAGACTGGCTGCATGCTTCCTTGATTCTCTCGCAACTTTAAATTACGCAGCATATGGCTGCGGAATCCGTTACCACTACGGAATGTTCAAACAGAAAATCCAGAACGGTTATCAGATCGAGGTACCGGATAACTGGTTAAAGAACGGCTATCCATTCGAACTGCGTCGTCCGGAATATGCCAAGGAAGTACACTTCGGCGGATATGTAAGAGTAGAGTACGATCCTGAAAAGGGCGGAAGCAAATTTATCCATGAAGGATATCAGGCAGTAAAAGCCATTCCTTATGATATGCCGATCACAGGATATGACAATGATGTAGTAAACACACTTCGTATCTGGGATGCAGAGCCGATCGTAGACTTCGAGCTTGATTCCTTTGACAAGGGTGATTACAAGAAAGCAGTAGAGCAGGAGAATCTTGCCCGCAATATCGTAGAAGTCCTTTACCCGAACGACAACCACTATGCAGGTAAAGAGCTGAGACTGAAACAGCAGTACTTCTTTGTATCTGCAAGCCTCCAGGCAGCAATTGCCAAATACAAAAAGAAACATGACGATATCCATAAATTATATGAAAAAGTAACATTCCAGATGAATGATACACATCCGACTGTAGCAGTAGCAGAGTTAATGCGTATCCTCATGGACGAAGAAGGACTTGGATGGGATGAAGCATGGGAAGTAACAAGAAAATCTGTTGCTTACACAAACCATACTATCATGTCCGAAGCACTTGAGAAATGGCCGATCGAGCTCTTCTCCAGACTGCTTCCGCGTGTATACCAGATCATCGAAGAGATCAACCGTCGTTTCATCCTTGAGATCCAGGCAAAATATCCGGGAAATTATGAGAAGATCAAAAAGATGGCAATCATCTATGACGGACAGGTTAAGATGGCTCACCTTGCAATCGCAGCAGGCTACTCTGTAAACGGTGTTGCACGCCTTCATACAGAGATCCTGAAGAACCAGGAATTAAAAGACTTCTATGAAATGATGCCTGAGAAATTCAACAACAAGACAAACGGCATCACTCAGAGACGTTTCCTGCTCCACGCAAATCCACTCCTTGCAGACTGGATCACAGAGCACATCGGACCGGACTGGGTTACAGACCTTCCACAGTTAAAGAAACTGGCAGTTTATGCTGATGATGAGAAAGCACTCCAGGAATTCATGAACATTAAGTTCAAGAACAAAGAGCGTCTGGCTAAATACATCCTTGAGCACAATGGCGTAGAAGTAGACCCGCACTCCATCTTCGATGTACAGGTTAAGAGACTTCACGAGTACAAACGTCAGCTCCTGAACATCCTGCATGTTATCTATCTGTACAACCAGATCAAGATGCATCCGGAAATGGAATTCTATCCAAGAACATTCATCTTCGGTGCAAAAGCATCCGCAGGTTACGCAACAGCCAAGAAGATCATCAAACTCATCAACTCAGTAGCAGACGTAGTAAACAACGACGCTTCCATCAACGGCAAGATCAAAGTTGTATTCATCGAAAACTACAGAGTATCCAACGCTGAGTGGATCTTCGCAGCAGCAGACGTTTCCGAGCAGATCTCCACAGCAAGTAAAGAGGCATCCGGTACAGGTAACATGAAGTTCATGCTCAACGGTGCTCCTACACTTGGAACAATGGACGGTGCTAACGTAGAGATCGTAGAAGAAGTTGGCGCAGAAAACGCATTCATCTTCGGTTTAAGCTCCGACGAAGTAATCAACTACGAAAACAACGGCGGATACGATCCAAACGTAATCTACAACACAGACGAAGAAATCCGTCAGGTACTGATGCAGCTCATCAACGGAACCTTCTCCAATGATACAGAACTCTTCCGTGACCTGTACGATTCACTTCTCAACACAAAGAACACAGACAGAGCAGACCGCTACTTCATCCTCGCAGACTTCCGTTCCTATGCAGACGCACAGAAACGCGTAGAAGCAGCATACAGAGATGAAAAAGGCTGGGCTAAGAAAGCACTCCTCAACACAGCATGCAGCGGTAAGTTCACATCCGATAGAACTATCCAGGAATATGTAGATGATATCTGGCATCTGGATAAGGTTATTGTCAGAAAGAAATAATACGCTATATTTATAGAAGTAATTGCTTCTGAATAAAAATAAAGCCCCTGGCAGTACAGTTATCAGGACTGTATTGCAGGGGCTTTTTGCTACAGTAGTGACATAATACATTAATTCATTTGTACGGGAAATTTTGTGTACAGACATATAATATAAAGGAACAAAAAGTTCTTAAAAACAGAGATTTGACTGGAAAAATGAGAAGGCATCTGTTACAATAGAAAATACAAAACAGAGTGCAAAGAGGGTGATCGAAAACAAAAACACTTTGCACAAAAGATAAAATTTCATAGATGCGAAGCATCTGGAAATAAGAATACGTCCGAAAACATGATCAAAATACAAAAGCGAACGATAACTAACAGCCAGGAAAGGTGTATCAGATGGCAAATAACACCATATTTGATAATGTTTTCAGAACAATGCTGGAGAAAATGCCAGAGCTTGTAGTGCCGCTGATCAACGAGGTATTTGGCACAAATTATCCCGCAGATATAGCAGTTGAGCAGCAGAGAAACGAACACCAGACAAAGAACGGAGAAAAGATTACAGATTCCCGGTTAAAAATAGCAGATAAGATCTATCATATAGAATGTCAGAGTACCGGAGATGCAGAAATGGTAATCCGAATGATTGAATATGATTTTGCTGTGAGTCTGGAAACAAAGCAGATTGAGAATGGACGGTACAAGATATATTTTCCTCATTCCTGTGTATTATATTTACGTGGAAAAGGCAGAAAAGATACTCTCGGAATGGATATTATCATGCCAGACGGGCGGGTAATAAAATATGAACTGCCGGCTATTTACATAGAAAGATATACACAGGATGTAATCTTTCAGAAGAAACTGCTCTTTCTCCTGCCATTTTATGTCATAAGATATGAAAAAAGCAGAGAAGATATAGAGAAAGATCCGGAAAAACTTCAGAAACTGCTGGATGAATATGTGACAATTTCCAGAAGACTGGAAGAAAGTCTGCTTGAAAATGGAAAAGAGGCACTGTATCGTTACCTTGTGGAAGTAATCCTAAAAATTGCAGACTACATTTTCTCAGATTCAGAAAAAACAAAGAAGGGAGTTGATCGAGCCATGGGCGGAGAAGTATTAGAGCTGAAAACAGATAAGCTGATAAATGAAATAAGGCAAGACGTGAAAGAAGAAGTAAAAGCGGAAGTAAAAGAAGAAGTAAAGGAAGAAGTAAAAGAAGAAGTAAAAACAGAGACGAAAGAAAAAATAGTAATCTGTATGCTGAAAAGAGGCAAAAGTACATTGGAAGAAATCGCTGCAGATACACAGATGCCGATTGAGCAGATTGAAAGAATAAAGAAAGAACAACAGTTATAAGATGAGAGAATGGCAGAGAATTATAGATGGTTCTCTGCCATCTGACCATACAGGGGTTGATACATCATCTTGTGATTAGAACGAACAACTCACCATATTTGTAACAAATTATAGATTTTTAGCATGAAAAATCAAGGAAAATAAATGCTTTTGAAGTGTATGAAATTTAAAAAAATCGTAAAATTCTTGAGCATTACCCTTGACAAAAAGTGGTGAAAGCACTATTATTAACCATAACAGACAGATTATGTCTAGGAATCTTTACCCAAAAAGAAATAGTTATATTAAGGAAAGGGGAACTATAATCATGACAAAGATTAAAAACACAAAGAAGGGCATGGCAAAAAAGACATTAAGTATGTCACTTGTTGTTGCAATGCTTGCTACTTCTAATGTGCCGGTATGGGCTGCTGAGTTCAGCGATGGATCTGACGCTGCTGTAGCTACAGAAGCTCCGGCTGCTGAAACATTCTCAGATGAGACCGCAGATGCGCCGATTGTTAACGATACAACTGAAGCAACTCCGGCTTCTACAATGATTAACGAAGGAAATATGTCTATTGATTTGTCAGTAGATAAATCTAAAATTGTATGGGGAAACACTGCTGTAGCGACCATTAAAGGTACTGTTAATAAAGATGGTGTTTCCGCTTCTTCATGGAAATATCGTTGGGTTGATGAAAATGGTGTTTCTGTTACTCCTACTAACGTAACTGTTAGTGATGTAGCTGACATGAGCCTTTGGGCTAATTCTGATTTGGCAGGTAAAACACTGACACTTTATGTATACGATGTTAGTGTGACAAATCAGACATTGTATGATATTAATACAGGTATTACTGTTACTGTAGAAAAACAGGATTTAAAGGATGTAGCCAACATTGTTGGAGTGGAGGATCTTAAATACAACGGTTTTGCACAGTCAGTAAATACCTCTGGTGTAAAATTAAATGGTGTTATTCCGTCAACAACAGGAGAACCTTATTACACCCTTACTTCTACAAGTGGAATTAATGCGGGGGATGAAATAACTGTAACTGCATCCGCAGATGATGTACCTAATTCTCCTTACAAAGGAAGTATTTCTACTACAGCTAAAATTGTTGCAAAAACATATAACAGAGATAACAAAAATACCAAAAATACGGTTGATGTTGTTGCAGATGTGACAAAAGGACTCAGTTTCCAGTATACAGGAAATACCATTCATGTATCTAAAGACAAAGTTACTGTAACTGAATCTAAATCAGAAAATAATGGTGCAGATGATAAGCTTGGCGGTGCAGATTTGTCAAGTGCATTTAAAGATGCTGTTGTTGATGGAAAAGATGCTAATAATTATATTGTAAAGGTAACTCTTGATGGAGATAAACTTACAAACTTTAAAAATTTTGACAATAAAACTTTAACAACTAAAAATACAGTTGAAATTACCAAACGTGATCTTTCTACAGCAGGAACAAAGATTTCTGTTAATACAGCAAGCGGATATGTTCCGGTTGCAACTACTCCTGACAATTTAGGTACTTATCTGACATTTACAGGCATTGAAGGCACTGAGCTGAATCTTACTGGTAATTACACACTTACTGTTCAGAAATTAGGTGAGGATGGAAAGCCTGTTTCTACTCTTGCAAATAATACCAAGCTTGAAAATGGAAGTACTTATTCTGTAACTGTAAGTGCGACAGCTAATGGAAACTGTAAAAACGAGCAGACTTTCCAGGTTGTTGCAACAAGTGCTGTATTAAATAAAGTAGAATCTGATGATGAATATAAAACTCCATACACTGGAGAAGCAATTCAGCCATCTAAAGCTGATTTAGGAGCATTATCTATTAAGTATATTGATAATACTGGTAAGGAAATTACGGAGAAACTGGATCCTAACGCATATGAAATCACAGGCTACACTAATAATACAAATGCATCTGAGCTTCTCAACACTGCTACTGCCGCTGGTGCTAAAGATGAGTATAGAGCAAAGGCATATGCAAATATCAAAATTACAAGTGGTACATACAAAGACCAGACAGCTGCTATTCCATTTACTATTGAGCCGTTAAAGGTAGCAGCAAGCTACATCACTGTTCCGAAGGATGTTGCATTCAATGAATCTTATAAAAATGCATCTGATTATAAAGTTGCATTAACAGTTGTTGCAAAAGATAAAGATGGTAAGAAAGTACAGAAAACTCTTACAGCAGATGATTTCTCTGTAAAGTACGAATGGAATGCCACTACGGGAAATGTAAAACACAACAAGATTCTTTCTACTGTTACCATTACAAACAAAAACTATATTTATGGAACAACTAATGGTAAAACATATACAGTAAAAGCAGCTACGGGCAATGATGTTTTCAAAGGGGAAACAGAAATTGTTGCTAAGAAGCTGACAGATTCTATGGTTGTTGTAAATCCGTCTTCCTATACATATACAGGTGGTAAGATTACACCAAATTATGCAGTTATCGATGGAGTAATCGTTCTTTATAAAAAAGGCGAAGTTGCAGATGGCAAAGCTGAATATGAAGAAGTAGCTATTACCGATGCAGTTAATGTTGGTACAGGAAAGGTTACTGTAAAAGGTTATGCTGGCAATGATTTCTACTCTGGAACAGCAACTGGAACATTCACAATCACAGCTGCGAATACTGCTGATGTAAAAGTTACAATCGAAGATGAGGACTATACCGGAAGACAGGTTAGACCACGTACATTCAAAGCCACATTAAATGGAAATGATGTAACAAACCAGTTTGAGATCGTATCCTATGGTGAAAACAAAGAAGCTGGAAAAGGAACTGTTGTATTAAAACCAGTTGATGGAAACAAGAACTTCACAGGTTCTAATATCACTGCTGAATTTAATATCATCAAAGAGAAAGTAAAAGGTGTGTTAAAGGTTTACGACAGTAAAGGATTTGATGCATCAAGCACTATATTTGATTATGATGGAAATGCTCATACATTTGCCAAAGCTGTATTAACACTTGATAAGTCTAACAAGACAACTGCAAAAGAATCTGATTTTGAAATCAAATATGTAGATAATGTTGCGGGTAAAAAAACAGAAACCTCTGCGAAAGATGGCATTAACATCGGATGGGTTTATGCTGTAGCTAAAGAAGGTACAGGATTTGCAGGAGATGGAAGCCTGGATATTGTTACTGCAGATGGTACAATTATTAAAGGTGTAGTTGCAAGGGTTCCTGTAAAAATTAGAAGCGTTCAGTTTGTAGCTAAGAACGTAAGTCTTAAAAATGCAACATACGCTGCAGGTCTTCCAGTAAAACCTGAAGTAACAATTCAGATTGGTGGTACTACTTTAGTTGAAGGTAAAGATTACAAGCTTGAGTTAATTGATAGCAAGGGAGCAACAGTAACACCTACAGATGTAACTGTTGGAAATATTTATGGTGTAAAAGTTACCGGTATCAATGGATATGAAGGATCTTCAGTTGCTACTACTGACCAGAAAGACGGCGCTGACAAATTAGTATGGGGTGTTGACAAGAAGAACATCAAAGATTGTAACGTAACTGTAAAAGACGGCGTTGTTTCCGTAGTAAACGGATATATCCCTGTAGCATCAGCAGAATACACATCCAAGAACAACGGTGACGGCACATACACAGTATCTGCTGTAAGTACATCCAAGAATTATACAGGTTCTGTTACAGTTAAAGCTGATGGAAAAGCTGAAGATGAGAAGCCAAACGCTCCAATGATCAGCAGCGTTAAAGTTGTTGGCAATCAGGCAACAGCAATCCTTTCCGGTGATTCAGAAGGTGCTGCAGGTTACGACTATGTAATCTCCACAGACCGCGACTGCATCAAAAACAAAGACTATGCTTCTGTAAACAAGAATCAGGTTAGCACCTCTACTACATTTAAATATGTACAGCAGGGAACCTACTACGCATACTGCCACGCTTGGAAACGTGACGCAAACGGTAAGAAAGTATTCAGCGACTGGTCTAATGCATATCCATTCGTTGTATCCGCAATCACACCGGACGCTCCTGTTATCACAAACGTTAAAGTAAGCGGATCTACTATCAAAGTAACATACAAAGCAGCTGCAAATGCAACTGGTTACGATGTAGTACTTGGAACATCCTCCAAGAAAGAAAATGGTGAGACAAGACCATACAACTATGGTGCTCACAAAGTACTGAACCTGAAAGAAGGTACAGTAACAGCAACATTCAAGAACGTACCAAAAGGAACATGGACTGTAGGAATGCATGCATTCAACAGAACATCCGAAAATGGAAGGAAAGTCTTCAGCCCATGGTCAAATCTGAAAAAAGCTACTGTTAAATAATCCATTTGGGTAAAGAATATTGCATTAAATGGCTTTCAGCCGGACATAGCATCTTGCATATTAAGATGCTATGTCTTTGATGCAATTATTGCTCAATTGGATTTTTTATTTTAGAAAAATGGAGGAATTTATATGAATCAGATTACAGATGCTGTATTACTCACTTCATCTATGAAAATTCTTAATCGTAAGGTCCGATATATACAGGAAAAATTAAATTTGACAGAAATTAATATTGACTGGAAAGTTTTGGAGGAAAAAATATATTTCTCCAAAAAATCTTATCAATCCCCAATTGTATTGGGAGAAAATGAAGTGGGTTATGTGAAACTTAATCCAAATGAAGCTGTAATTTCTTCTTCTATTATTACAGCGCCATCACCAATAGATATTACTACTTCATCAATAATGAAATATATTAAATCAAAAGTTGAGCCAACAGACTCCTTGGAAAACACTTTGACATATGCAATACTACAGGCTCTAGCTTTTGTTGAAGCAAACGGTGAGAAACAGAAATATGAAAATATTCTAAAAAAATATATAGAAAAGATTCGAAGGGTCTGACCGTGCGTCCAGCAAAGGGTATATAGTCCGGTGGGTGGAAGCCCCAT
>ERZ772854.1179-NODE-1179-length-26734-cov-4.514262_pt1 | contig 26734 bp, 27 predicted proteins | sample MGYA00580844_ERZ772854 | MGnify/ENA primary metagenome ERZ772854 (study PRJEB29015, sample SAMEA2737727) | human gut metagenome | biome: human gut; feature: human-associated habitat; material: faeces | place: China | collected 2012 ...
TATAAGTACAGTACGCGTGGTCACAACAGCATCATAACTTTTTTCAAGAAGTTTCTGTGCTTCCTTATCATCCAGTTCCTTACAGATTTCATTAAATTTTCTCATGGTCATTATCTCCTTTACGTTTTTATGTGGAGCAGAGAGAAGTAGACTTTCCTCCCTGCCATATTCAAATCTTGTGACCGCATTACTAAACAGTTTTTTAAAAACTACCACCTAATTTGCTTTGCTGCTGGCTCCAGTCTTTTATTTCTCTCCGTGATTTCATATCTTCCTGTTCTATTTCCTTTTCAACACTTTCTTTCAACTCTACCAGCAATTGTGATTCATCAGGATATTTCGTTGACAGACTGGTCAGCAGTTTATCAAAATCTGTGATAGATGCTCGTATCTCTTTCAATTCCTGTTTGCACTTTGTTTGTACTATCTTCCAGTACTCATTTTTAAGGTCTTCTGCCGTTATTGATTTTGGTGGAAATATAAGCGTTCTTGCAAAATCCAGCATTCGTTCATACAAAATGGTTTTTTCCGCTTCTTCTCTCATCTGCTGACTCTTTGCATGTAAAACCTCATATGCAGAAACAATCTTACGATATCCTTTCTCAATATCTTTTTCAGATTTCATGCCTGAAACAGGGTTAAAGACTTTTCTTAATTCTCTCATAATGTTCTTCTCCTTACATCATATTTTATGTGGGGCAGGGAGAAGCCAATTCTCCCTGCTATATTTGGATAGGTTTTGTAGTTATGTATTGTTACTCTTCAGGCTGCTTACGCAGCCTTTTCTGGAATCGGAATATCAGTCAAAACATCCCTCCAATCCGAACCATAGAAGCAGATGCACCATACGTACATATCTAATTCTTCATTGTATAAGACCAATTCACTACTTCCCTTCAGCCAAGTTTCAAAAGCACTTTCAGATACAATATAGTACTGGCAAACATCAATAATTTCGCCGTACTGCAAGGTCTCAATTACACCTTTCCAGTGCTCAATCTTCCCTTCCAGTTCATTTATCTTATCTTCTGTCTCCTGCAAATTACAATCTGGAATGTCTTTATCCATTTCTTCCTGCAAGTCATCCACCTGGCTTTCTGCCTCTTCAATCTGTTCTTCTAACTCTGAGATTTTGTCAGATGCTTCCTCTTCCGTATACTCATTGCCATCATTGTCCTGATAAAGGAATAGAGAACCGCTTATAACCTCCCATTCACCAATTTCTTTTTCGCTTGTTTTTTCAACAATATTATTGTTCAGTACACCATGTGTGAAGTTGTATATATCATCGTAAGTATATTTTTTTCTCATAATTTTTTCTCCTTTTATCAAAATCGGTATTTTTGTTTCATCTTTGCAGATATCTTCATAAACCGAAGATACCTGCAAACATAACTATATTTCTTAATACAGAAGCACTTGTTTCTCCGCTTCTTCCTATCAGTTCTCAGTTAATGAAAATGGTATCTCCATCTATTCACACTCATCAACTGTTTCTGCATCTTCTTTAGGTTCTTCAATCATCCTCGGGTTTTTCTTGTTCTGGCATAGCGATAACATACATCCGCTTACTTTTACCCTGTAACCATTTAGAATAAACAGGGCGTGTATCATTTCCTTTCTTATCTTTAATAAGAAGTCCATGATTTCCTAAATACTTCACAAACATCAGGTAATCAACACCATGTTCATCTGCCAAGTTTTTCAAAACGGACGGAAGAATCGAAATTTGGTTTTTCTTCTCATCATACTTTCCATAGTATGCAACATTAGACCCGCCTGACATTCTCCAATTTTCAAAGTTCCCACTATGCTGTACGACAAAATCCATCAGAGTATCGTAAAATCTCATATTCTGATTTACTGTGTCCTCAGTAGACATCCAACTAACCGCTTCATCAATACTAATCTTTACTTCATCATGAAAAAGGTATTTTTCAGCAATCTGGTCAGCCAATAACATGACAGCTATAGGAAGTTCTTGTCCACCAGCTTTTCCCTGTTCCTTTGCCTTTTCACTCACCTGTTTTCTGATTTCATATAACATTGTACTTAAATTTTTTTTCCCAATTTCTATCAGTGCCTTGATGAAATCTCTGCTACCATAGCCATGGTTATTTTCAAAAAAATCCTGAATCTCACCAACATTCATATCATTTTTAGTGAATGGACAATCTGCACGAGTTGCACCTTCCATCTGCACAACCCTATTATAAGAACCAGCATTACGAAAATCTTTAGTCATACGACTTTCTGATGTCATACATGCAACTGTATACCATGCTTGAATCAGACTCAGCTTCCCATCTTTTGTCATACGCCCTTTTCCAATTCCATTACTAACTTTCATCGCTAACTCTTGCGGGATTCTTTTTCGGTCTTCCTCCGACATATTGTTGAGGTCTTCCAGAGTCACTGGAATACTACCATACGTTCCAAGGATATCATCCATTGCATTAGAAGTATTATTTGCACTGAAGATAAAGCCGTCTTTCCGCTCAGAACCAGCCCAAAGACTACAAACAATTTTATTTGCCACAGACTTACCGCCTCTTGATTCTCCATATAAACAAGCTGTAAATCCATCAAGGTTTAACATCCCGACAATCGGAGCTGATAAACTTGCCGCAGCCAAAAACTGCACCATAGGAATTTTCCGCATTGGCGTATATTTTTGATACCAAGCCTCTCGATTTCCTTTTTCCTGTAATGCCTTTCCCAACCCCGGAAGTCCATATTTGTCGTCATATCCAACATTTTCCTCCGTATATGGATAAAACACTGATTTAGCATCGTTCCATCCCAGCTTATATAACATTTTAATAACAGGAATCAGGTGTCTTTCTCTGCTATAATCTTCCATGTCTTGCAAAACAGCAACCATATATTTAGCATTCTTACTAGTTACACTAATTCCTATCTTATGAAGAGTTGTTATTTTTTGTGCCGATGCCAGAATGTCTTTCTCACAGATAGTTTCCGTCCATTCTCCGTCATGCTTGAATAATAACTTGATTTTTTCTTCCCCGGTATCCTCGGATTTTAATACTGCAACTATTAAAATCGGTTGTTTACATATCAAGAAAGGTTCATCCCCTCCAAGAAAGAAAATACCTTCATCTGTTGCCATCCATAGCTTTCCACAATACAAGTTGACTATGCCTTCGGGTAAATCAGTATAATTCGTCATACCCTCCACACTTCCAGAAATACAGATTTTATCCCGTTTTCCTTTTTTCATCATGGAAAGATACGTTTTTAACTGTTTTTCATAGTAACGGCGTAATGACACTCCACCTAATTGTTTTGCTCTTTCTCCAAAAGCCTCTATAATCTGCCCTCGCCGAAAGTCATTCACATTTACACAACATATTCGTCTATATAACTCTTCTTTGTAAAAGGCTTCCTGCGGTATAGTTTTCACATATGCTTCTGCCGGGATTTTACTTGAACTAACAGATGGTTTTATCACTTCCGGTGGTTCCCAGTCATTCGGTGGTTCCGGCGGCTTCCAGTTGTTCGGCTGTTCCGGCGGTTTCCAGTCTTTTGGCGATTCTATCTGCATCCCTAACGTTCCATTCTCTATAAGCGTATTTTTTATTCTCATTTTTATCCTACTTTCTCTTATAAAATTTATGTCAACGGGTAACTTTCCCTAAAAGTATTATCTTGAATTAATTTTTCTCTAACCGCTATTCTTCATGGCTCATTCTCCTTTCCGGAACTTCATTCTGTCTTCATATTTAGTATGCTGTAAAAATCCAATCTTCCGTTGAATCTTTTTTGTTCCTTATCTTGATTCACATTATATACATACAACATTGTTTTGTCAATAGATGTTGTTTTCATTTTTTATTCACTTTCCTCTTCCATAATAAAACGTTGTATGTTATAATATATTCAAGCAGATAAATATGTAAATGTATTATCTTTATAGGGAGGAAATTTTTATGAGTAAAACCAACGAAGATTATTTTTATGACAATCTTATCTATGATTCTTTTGATGAATCACACCCTTATCCGGGCAAATGCTATAAAGACCCTTTCTGGGTATGTGAGCATGAACCTATTACGCTGCAAGAATATGCTGATAGACGGTGCATCTCATATGAAACTGTACGTCGTCAGGTTAAGAAATATCGCGCTGACCTTATTCCGCATATAAGAAAAGTAGGTAAAACTCAATATCTTGATGACCAAGCAGTAGAATTTTTGGAAGAACATAGGCGACCCCAAGCACAACCCGAAGACTCACAAATAGTCAGAAACCAAATTCAAAAACTTTCTGATACCGTAAAGCAAAACGCTTCCAACATGGATATAGCCCAAAGGCTAAGTCAAGAAATCGGCTCTCTCCAAAATGACAACTCACATCTCAAAGTTAAAATAGACCAATTGAAACAGGATTTACAGGAACAAGAATGTTTATATAAGGAATCATCAGAACAGTACAGGGAATTATTAGAACAATATAATGAATTGAAAACAGAACTTGCAGTATCACACAAAGAATATGAAAATTTGGAAGAAACTATGCGTCATTTAAAGACAGAATTAAGAATGGTAAAACAAGAATTAAGTACAAGCAAAAATTTTCAAAAAGTACTAAATAGTCAAGTGCATTATTATCAAGATATTATAGCCGGACGAGACCCCAGCGACCCGTTCAAAGATTTAGATTTTGATACAGATTTAGATGAAGATTGACAAGGATTCTTCTGTTAAATTAATAGTTGAAGGGCGCACATACACACCACCAATGCTGGTGTTCTACCACCACCGCAGGTGTCTTCCTTTTGCCGTCTGCCGCCGTCACCCCAAAACCGTTTTTTATCGTGTAAATTCATTGACTTCACTTTTCTGTGATACTATAATAAATCTTATAAACGAAGGGAGGATTTCATTATGAAAACATGGAAAAACAGGTTTCAAAAAGTTTTAGCAATCTTACTTGCTATCTGTCTCGTTACCGGATTCATGGAAGTCTCGCAGGTACAGGCAGCAACTAAGAAATCCGGCACGACATACTATTATACCCATTTAATACGTCAGAAAGGCGGCAGAAAACCGGGTGCGAACGGATATTATTACGATACCGGAACAATGAAAGTCATATGTAAAGGGAACACATTGACAATGTATTCCTCATTTAACAAATCCAAAAACAGAGTATTGAATACAAGCAAGAAAAATTTTGTAAAATACGGAAAACATACCTTTAAACTAACTTCCAAGACAAAATACTTCTCACTTGAATTTAACCCCGAAAATCCAGATAAGCCATATAGAAATAATTATTCCAAGTCAAACTTTATAAATATTATGAAACGCTTGAATGGTTTAGGCGCATGGATTACAGTAAAAAATGGTAAAGTCGTTAGTATGCAACTTTGTTCATAACAGGAAAAGCGTAGAACAGGTAATCATCCCTGCTCTACGCTTTTCTCATCTAACGCATCCAATTTATTTAGAGGTATCCATCTTTCCATATTCATACATCTTATTTCCTACTATCCGGCAGATATCAAACATATTATTTATGATTTTTTCAATGTCTGCATCCTCTTCGCCCTCTTTACCAAGTCTCTGACTCAGCTTCTCTTTTGTCTGGTATATCTTTTCATATAATTTCTCACATAAAGAATCTTCCCCAAACACCGTTTTCACTTCTGGATTAGCATTCCCTTCTTCAACCGCCCCAATTACAACATCATAAATCATATCCCGATTTTTCCATGTCTCCATAAAACCTTCCTCCTTTGATTTTTCAATCCTTCTTATTCTATAGCATATATTATAACTGTACAATCAAAATCGTACGTAATAATTCTACCAGTTTTGACATTTCCCCCATACCTTTTTTATCCCGTATGATTTCCTGCATACTGTAATTATCACTGAAATATGGAGGTTTAATCATGACAAAAAAATATAGTGATTCTGAAAAGAAAGATAAAAAAGCAGCATTAAAAGAAATAACAGAACAACTTGAAAAATCCATCCATGAGTTCATGAACGGAGAAAAATACAAAAATTTTCTTAACCAGATGTCTAAATTTCACTCTTACTCTCTGAACAATCAGATATTGATTGCCATACAACGCCCGGAGGCAACCATCTGTGCATCCTACAGTGGATGGAAAAGTCAGGGACGACAGGTAAAAGCCGGGGAACGCGGAATCAAAATCATCTGCCCTGCACCGTATAAGAAAGAAAAAATCAAAGATGTCATAGACCCAAAGACAGGGAAGCCGGAGTTATTGGCAGATGGAAATGTAAAACGTGAAATCGTTGAAGTAATCATACCGCACTTTAAAATCGGTCACACCTTTGATGTAAGCCAGACTGAGGGAAAACCACTGGTTGAACTCTCCCAACAACTGACCGGAGAACTGACAGATTACCAAAAAGAATTGCGAGACGCACTCCTGCAAATCAGCCCAGTTCCGGTTTCATTTCAACCAATAGAAGGTAGTGCAAACGGTTTCTACAGTCTGGACAAAAATGCAATCACTGTTGACAGCACCCTGTCTGAAAAACAGTCCGTAAAAACATTGATACATGAAATCGCCCACGCCACTATTCACAATACCAATATTCCAGATGCACCCAAGGACTCTCCTACCAGAGAGGTACAGGCAGAATCTATTGCTTATGTCGTATGCCAATATTTTGGAATGGATGTCTCAGATTATTCTTTCGGATATATTGCAGGATGGTCTACTGGAAAAGACACAAAAGAACTGAAAGAGAGTCTGGAAATCATACGTGATACCTCTAATGATATCATTTCCAAGACAGAGCAGACATTGACACAAATGCAATCAATCAAGCAAACAGTATCAGAAACAATACAGCCAAAACGCAGAGGGAGGTGTATGTAAATGGATAGTTTCCAAGAACAAATGGAAGAAATCAAACAACTAAAAGCAGAACAGGCACTGCATCGCAAACAATTGGAAGAGAACCGCCAGCGCGCCCTTGCCAAGCGGAAACAAACTAAGCATTTAGTTACTCTTGGAAAAATAGTAGAAGGATTACTGTCAGAGGATGCAGCCTGCCTGACTGAGGATGAAATCCGAGATATTCTCGCTCAACGAATAGCTCCAAATATTCCATCATCAAAATCAGCAGACAAAAAAAATTGTTAACTGGCTCTTTCATAATAAAACCGTTCTGATTATCACATTATCAATCAGAACGGTTCTAACTTATTCACTAATATTAGTAAGTTCTAATACTGGTCTCTTCAACCAGTCTTCATAAAGCATTGAGATTTTCGCAACTTGAAATGCCGAATAAATACCACCTCCGCCATTTCTCTCATCATCTTGTTTTATTTGATGCTCATATTTTTCGTAAACTTCAGCATCTGTATAATCATCAAAATGCTCTAATACATATCTATCAAAATCTAGTTTTTCACTTTCATCGGCAAAAATTAATAACTGATGGTAATTCGGCTCTCTGCTTGATATATCGCAACTTCCCTTCGTAAAGATTTTAAGCATTTTACCTTCAAAAGAATCTAAGAGATAATACGAATACCAGAAATTTCCTTTTTCTTTAATCATACTCATTTCAGCCTTCGGCAAATATTTTGTGTAATGGTCAAAACTCCAAAGTACTGTTTCATAAATAATTGTAGTATGATAAAGAATATTCAGCCTTGCTGAGTGCATTGCTGGATGTACATAAAAAGCCGCTGCAGGTGTCCAATCTGGCTTCATATCCTCAACTTGCACAATTTGAAACTCTGGAAAATCACAATGATAACAATAATTTTTATTTCCCCAGTCAAACTTCCATTTATCAGTGTCATTCAAAAGAATATCTAATCTTTCCATTGCTGATAAGTCTATTCCGAAATGCCTTCTCCATAAATTCTCTACATCATTAATATCCGCACATTTATTTATTGGTGTATTATTATCTGCCGTTCTTGTATAAATATACGGACGAACAATTTTACCATATACCATTCCCTCAGAATTTTTAACACTTACATCCCTATATTCCTTTTCCAAATAGTATGGCACTTCATCAGAATCTTTTATAATAAGAACATCTATTTCATGTTGTTCTATTTCAAATGTATGGAGTTCTATTCGAGGTCTTGCACCGCCCGCAAAACTGCATCCTCGTAAAAAATCCACTATGTTCTGTTGATTTCTACGATTTGGTGTATTCTCAACTCCAACAATCTTAAATGTTTCATCCTCAACACCAAATATAATATAGGAATCTCTTTTGGCTCGGTTATTAGCCATACATATTATATCATGTAAAAGTTCTGCCTTATCTTTATGATGTTGTTGTTTGAAATCCCACCATTCATCCTCTCTTTTTGACTGTATTAAAGATAGTACTTCTTGCAACAGTCTATCTTTTCTTTCCATATAAATCTCCTCAAATTATTTAATAAAATAACAACTATGCTCTTAATCCTTTATATATTTCTTCTGCGAATATTCCCATTACCTCTTTTTTTATTTCATCATTATCAAGTAATAATGAAAAGAAATCATTATTCTGATTAATACCTTCAATCAAGGCATCGTCTATATTGTCAAAATAAGCAAATTCAAAATCCTTTTCTGTATTATTCTTTGCACTTGCTTTTAATTCTTCTGACTGCATCACTGATATACTAACCGGATGCAGTCCTTTTTAATTTACATAATTATTTAGTCACCATAGATTTCATCCAGTTTTCTCTGCAAACTGCCATCTTTTGCATAAGGGAGCGCATCTACCTGTTTAAAATTATGATGTGTAATTTTAACATCCTCATCAAATCCAAGGATATAACTGGTCGCAATCTTATAGATTATCTCAGTGGGAGCCAATCCATAGACCTGTTTTTCAAAAATATGTTTCAATCGGTCATATTTATCAGGATATAAGCGTTTCATCTCATCACTCTGATACAGCCTTTTAACAATCTCTGCAATATACAGTCCTGATTTCATGTAAAGGTCAATGAATGTTTTATCTGGTAAATCAAAACATCCGGGGTTCTCTTCCTCTAACATATCAACCATTTTCTTTACCATCTTCTTTGGTGTAAATATCTGATTCGTTTTCTGCGGCGGTATGTAGTCAAAGATATCTTCCACACTCTTTTCATCAAAGTAATCTGCCAGTTTCTTCTTCAATGCCAGAAATTCCTTCACAGAATCATCAAACACAACCGGGTCAAACAACTGACCGGAAAATTCCCTCTGTTCTCCTGTTTCCGGGTCTTCATAAGAACCACCATCACGCAGGAATCTAAACTGGTCAAGTGTGATACTCGTTACTTCCTTAAATACCTTATCCGGGATGACCGTATCAAAAGTCGCAAGCGTCACCTTATCATTTCCATATGCCATCAGGAATGACGGGATAGTACGTGAAAATCCCCTCAGATGGTTTCGTATGCCCTCTTCAATCACTGATTTTTCACGTTCGCGCTTATTGGTTTCCACTGTTTTTACGACTTCTTTTTTAGATTCTTCTACAAGGTCTTTTAATCCTGTCTGCAAAGTCTCTTGGAACTGCTTTGTTACCTGTTCAACCTTCTTGTCAAATTCTGCATTGATTTCTTCTGTAGAACGTCCAGATTCATGACGTGATTTCAGTGCATCTGACCTTTCCTGTTCAACTATATTCTTATCAATATTGTAATTTGTAAAGGTTTTATCAATCAGTTTATCTGCATTGCTGTTAATCTTGGATTCCAGTTTTTTCTTATCTGCTGGTTTCATCTCAGAACCATATGCATTTTTCGCTTCTGATATAATCCCGGCAGTCACCTGATTGTGTGTATCTGTTTTCAGTTTATTGACTACTGATTCTGCCTTATCCGGTTTCTCTACAATCTTTGAAACTGTCTCAACCACTTCTTCCTGTGAAGGTGCAAATATCTTTTCGCCAAATATATCCTGCGATACTCCAAGGATGATGCTGTCCGGCACTTCAACCTCTCCATCCTCATTCAACGATAAATCTTCCTTCACTTCCTCAGAGAAAGTCACTTTCTTATTTGGCTCTCCCACTGCATCAAAATTGGAAAGGATATCCATAACTGCCTGTGGTGCTCCAAACACCTGAGAAATATTCTGGAAAAGAAAGTTACTCATAAATCCCCTGCGTACAACCTCTACAGAACGAATCTTTCTCGGAATCGTCAGTACTTTTTCTGCATCCAGTTCTATCAGTTCACCGTTTTCATCTTCACCGATAACAGGGAAAAAGTTTAACAGTTCTTTGATATGCTCTTTTCTCGTTTCTACATCACCACGACCTGCAGATGTATCAGCAGACAGGTCATTGGCAAATTCCTCAAATATGGTCAGTGTTCTTGCCGGGTCAAAGTCAAATACATATGCATTCTCTTTTCTGGCATAACCGGAACTGGTCTTATACAGGCAGGGATTCTGCGCCCGGAATGCAGCCTGCATATATAAAGCCGGGCTTTTCACATTGCTTAACATTAATACCGCTGACCATTCAGGAATTGTGATTCCTGTAGTCAACTGTCCTACTGATAAAGTGATAGTTTTATCGTTCTCTTGGATTGCTTCCACAACTTTATCATATGATTTTTTTGTTTCCTCATCATCGTCAAGTTTTCCATCTCCGGCAGCCAGAATCACTGTGTAGTCCTTGAATACCGGATGGTCTTTTAACTTTGATGCCAATGCTTTTGCACTTTCTACTCTGTCCAGCAGCCAGAAAGTATGTTTTAATTCGTCCCGTAATTGCGGTGTAGAGAACGGGTATTTTTCCAGCAATGTCATTGCATCTAAAAACTTATCAACAGATGAATCATATTTGAATTTCCCATTATTGGTGCTAAAAAATTCATTCAGGTCAAAAGCATATTCCGCTGTCTCACCATTGATTTCCACGCCCTGTTTTATTTCATCCTTGATTATCTCTGACATCTGATAAGTAAACAGGTTCAATTTTGGCAATGCAGCATACGGGTTTTCTTCCTCAGAAGCAACATCCCAGTCACGCTTTGCAGCCTGTTCATCCGCATATGTCCAATTATAGATTGCATCATCCTCAAATTTATTATTCGCCAATGCTTTAAAGGGTGTTCCCGATAAATGCAGGGTAAATTTTCTCTTAATACGTTCAAAAGCAATATCTGTTTTAAGAGTATCTACACCTTCATGCGCTTCATCAATAACAAGGACATCCCACTCCATCTTTGCAACTTCCTGTAATTTATCAATCCCGTCAGTACTGAAATATTTTGAGCCTTTCATATCCTGAAGACTGACAAACTCAATACATTTACCAAAGGATTCATCATCATGCTTTAAAAGTTCTTTTGTATATTCGTTTCTTGATAGTACACCAGCCTTTCCCTTTAAAGCATCTACCTCGCTGACAAACAGATATCCAGATTCCTTTCCTAAAAACTTCATGTAATCATCATACCAACTATTAGCAATTGCAGGTCTATTGGTCACAATCAGTACTGTATTCGCCCCTGATTTTTTGCAGAAATCATACACTGACAACGTTTTTCCAAAACGCGGCTTTGCATTCCATAAAAACTCCCCATTCTTATGTTTTGCCTCATACTCTACAGTCTTCTCAACTGCTTCTTCCTGCTCTTTCCTCAGTCTATATGGAATCACCGCTGACAATTGCTGTAAGATTCCATGGTTCATCCTGAAATCATAGAATTTTATTCTGGATTCCTGACCTGTTACATGGAACCACTCATTATTCTTTCCTTTTTCCTGTTCCACCCCTGATTTTCTTAGATACGCATGAAAATCTTTATCAGTGAAACGCTCGCCAGAACCATCATCAAAAAGTGCATTTCCTTTCCATTCCAGATGGTAACTAATATCTGCTGTATGCGTCTGCTGTTTAATACGTGTTTCTACATCCTGTTCTGTATATCCAATTTTAGTCCATCCATCATGTCTTGCAATCTCAGGAGTGGTATAAGCATAAATCATAGGCGTTACGTTTTTCGCCGTTTTAATATTCGGTCTCTGCATTTATTCCATCTCCTTTACATTGTTCTCAATAAAGTTAATTTCTTCATCAGAAAGATTATATTTTTTATAAAGTTGTTTATCAATATTAGCAATGGACTGTGACCAGTCAATGTCTGAGGAAGATGTAAAATTTTGAAGCGGAACATATTTCCATTTTGTCGGTGTTAAATCTTGAGTTATCTTTATAACACCAAGCATAGTCCTTGCAAATTTAGATTTTATATATTTCAATGCATTCTCATTCTCATCCTTAGAGTCAAACAGTCCAATACCAACAAATGACTCTGTACTTCCAACTCCGGGATTACACATTTCTGGCAATGTTAAAATTTCTCCAAATGCTCCTGTTCCATTTGCTTTTGGAATAAATAATTTATATTTATCAAGATTTTCGACTTGATTTACATAATCTCGTCGAATATATTTATATGTTCGCTCATTATTTTGTCTTCCTAAAATTTGGATATAATCATATCCATCCTCTGGTTTTCTATCTTTAAATATCATTGGCAATCTATCAAAAGCATTTGATTTTAAATCATTTGCATGACCTCTACTCAATAAGCCCGCAGCCTCTGGATAATCTTGGTGCATTTTTTCTGTAAAATGATAAGCAAAACTTGTAATAATAATATTGCAGATTGTCAAAAAATCTTTTCGATTTTTTACCTTATGTAATATAGAATTTAATTCTTGATATGGTGTAAAATCTCCTATTGCTCCTACATTTTTATTAGTGTCTCGATATGTTACCGCGACTCCACCTTTGATATCCGTATTCGGAAATATTTTGCCACTATCTGGTTCATACAACAATACCTTTAAATATTCATCTGACAGCATTTTCTGATTCCACGCTTTGGAAGTCTTCCCAGCATTAAAGAGAAATCGGGCTGGTGTAATTAATTCCACTGCATCCGCCGTTTCATATGCAGCATTCATAAACTCGTTATATACAGGCTTATCTGACGTATTTTCCAGTGTTTCTTGATACGGTGGATTCCCTATCACAAAATCAAACTTCATATCTTTCTTTATTCCTCCCTCATACTCTTATATGTGATAATTTTATTTTCATCCCAATCGTAAATCTTACAATCTATTGTCTCAGGTAATTCTTCCTCCGGTTCCGGCTCGGCTTCCCCAGCAATTCCATATATCTCAAAAAGAGTCATCTGGTGTGATTCCTCTTCTTCCTCTTGCACATATACAGCACCTTCATATGGAATTACCCCATAAATTCCATCCATCTGCCATAAATTCCAGCTAATGATATCAGCAATACGATTAAGAGATGTTTTATTTGGTTCTTCATGCCATCTGTCTCTTGTGTATTCGCAGAATGTTTCAAGAAGATTGATTCTTGCAATCAAAAGATTATCGCCCTGATACTCATATCCGTATACACTTTCAAATGCACGATACACCCACTGAATCCATGTTTTATATGTTGTCACGTTCTCATTTATGACTCGCAGTTTTCTATCCAATAGTCCAATTCTTTGATGAATCGGGATAATCTCACCTGTCACAGTATCATATCGTGACACAAGATATGGCGCTTCTCCGCAGGTGATTTCCAAACGTTTTGATTCCACATAATCCTTCCATGTTTTCCCGGCAGGAAATTCTATCTTTTTATCATTTGGAATCCACTTTTGCCCGTCTTCTATATTAAACACATTTTCTCGTCCAAAAAATTCCGTATCACAGTGATTATTCATTTTATTGCAAATCCATGATGGCGTAAATACTTCTGCTTTTTTTCGCGTTCTTTTGACCTGTTCCTCCAAACTTTTTGATACTTATATCTATACGGTTATCCTTCAACAATAAGTCTTTCGTAATATTCGTTGTGAAATGGATATCATCTGATATCTCTGTTGCAAATATGATGTTTTTTCCCGTAGTTCTGTCTTTTAAAAGGCTCGATAATACCAAATTCACATTTGGACTCTTCAGGTCAATTAAATTCCGCATTTTTCTCTCCTTGCTCACATTCTCTTATACCCTGTATTATACATCCCCCTCACCCACATTCCAACAAAAATCGTCAAAAAAGGATGCCATCTCTGACACCCTTATCCATTCTAAATATATCTTTCTATTTTTCTTCCATCCGCTAAGACAATATCCAGACTAAACAGCCCTTTTCTTACATGAAAATAGTTTCTAACGCTTTCCAACAACATCTCTTCTCTGCTCATACCTCATTTTCTCCCGTATTATCAATGTATTATCTTACTCTGCTTTATTTTTTCTTTTGCTTCTGAAATTTCCTGTATTTCTTCATTTACTACTGAAAGTTTCCTTCCATCATAACGAAATATCTTAAATGAGAGTAGTTCTTCCGGTCGTACCTCTGATACATTGACGTCATGCACCATACGTTTCATTTCATCCGGTGTCAGACCTGTACTTTCTTTCACGAGTAAGACCTCATGTATAGAACTTGGCATAATATAATAGTTTTCCCCCAGTTCCTCATACACATGCTGTAAAACCTCCGGGCAGACAATCGCATTTGCCCCATTTACTCTCTCAGAATTTGTCAAAACATATAACGGCGTCTCTTCATGTGTAAGTTCTTTTACAATCTCAGGGTCTAATCCTTCTGAAGTCATCAGTTCACGCATGATTTCATTTAGATTTTGCAGGGAATACTTTTGAGCAGCGGTATTGTGATATGCCTGCTCCATAATCTCTCCCTGTGTCATCTGGAAACATTCCATATTTTCCTTAGTTACTAAAAAGGAAGTCACGCCCTGTTCATCGACTGCAATCCTGCATCTGGCAACCGCCGCAACATCCCCCATGGTATCATGCACTACATTTTTTAACAGTTCTTCGTTCATATCAGCATTTATCACTTGGATATACAGCTCTCTTCTAAATTCTTCCGGTGTTTTCGGCATCTGTGGAAAGCCATATCTTTTTTGCTCTGCCTCCTGTGCCAGATGCGTTCCGATTTCCTCAATGCTGGTTCCTGACCTCAAAAGATTCTCATATTCATTCGGATATAAGACGACCATGAACTCATCATCCTGAAATTTACATCCTATTGCCTCCTTGTCGCCGCCGATTTTCTTTACAGTCATCGGCTTTACCTCCCATTTTTCGCCTAAATTTTTCTGCATTTCTCTTTGTAATTTATCTATTTCTTCTTTTCTCATCTTTTTTCTCTCCTGTTTTATTTTGTTCTACTATATACATAAACTTTTTTTTCAAAAAACCGCCACATTGTTTCAATATGTCATTTAAAATATCCATCCAGTTTTTATCCGCTTCCTCTGCATCCACTGAATAAACTGGCATCTGCACTGTATTTTTTCCTTCTATCCCCAGTGCCTCCTGATTATATGTCTGCACCTTCCTAGATAATTCACCCAAGACTGCATCATTGAAATAAAAACTCTTCTTCACCCTACAATATCCGAACTCTGCAGAAACGATAATCGCCTCATCTGCTACAACCAGTTTTGACAGGTCAGAAGGCTCCAGTATCGGCTTGTCCCTGTAAGAAATACTCACGCTCCTGTTCTTTCCGGTTCCTGACCACGTTTTCTCCCTCTCCTTATAATTCCCTACCATACTGCAAATACTTTTTGCAGTTTCAGGACTCTTACAGTCAAGAACAACGACATACGCGCTATTCGCCACGATGCTCTGTATGTCATCCTTGCTATACGCTCCTGACAGTGCCTCATAAGACTGTGTAACCATAATCAAGGTGATATTTCTACTCCTTCCTGTTAATAAAATCTGATTATGTAAACCGTATATCGCACCACGCGAACAGAGCCTTGCCATCTCATCAATCACAACCATCACCGGCAAACTCCCCTCCGGTCTCTTTATCAGACTGTCAAAAACCTGTGCAATGATAAGGTTAATCACGTTATAATATGCCTCCAGTTTTTCTTCACGAACAGCCAAAAATATGGCTTTCCCATCTTCTATCATCAGAGGATGCGCCCGTTTCGTATTGGACTCAAAGGCATAACGGATATCATCATCAACAAAAACCTTGATAGATTCCTGCATCTGTTGTACTACTCCACTCAGTGTCTCATCAGCAAGATTTTTAAACGAAGAAAGAAATTTCGTTTCGGATGCATTTGGTTTTGCTTTATCCATCAGTTCCTCAACCAGTTCTCTGGTATCTCTGGACAATATTATATTGATTAATTCTGACAGGTTTTTAGTATCTCCATTTTTCCATAGACCTATCAATTCTCCTGTCAAGAGAGAGCGTCCAGATTGTTTCCAGAACTCATTGTTGTCCTTTGCGGAAATCGGTATCAGACTATTGGCTATCATCTCCATGCATTCCCTCACATCCCTATCCCGTATCTCCATTTTACTGTTCAACATATACAGACCATCCCATCCGTATTTTGACCTATCCTGAAAATCTATGATAATCGTGTTTTTATCATCAACGCGGCGGCTTTTTCGCCAAAGTTCGCCTTTTATGTCCACAATAAACATTCCCATGTTATCAGGGGATGCCAGAAGTGTCGGAATGATGACAGATGCACTCTTTCCGCTTCCACTGCCGCCAATCAGTAGTACATGTCCATCTCTATAATGTTCTTTTTCTAATGGTTTACATAAATATTGTGTATACTTTTTAAATATCCCTGTCTCTGTCCTTCCAAACACTACTCCCTCCGGGTAATCAAACAAAAATCTCTCATTTACTCTCGGATACATTGCCTGCATCTTTAATGGACTGGAATATTCTGTTGGTCTGTCATGGAACGTATCTTCAATGCTGAAATCCTTTTTCCCGGCAGCCTGTTCTCGCTGATTTTCTGACCAGATATATATAGATGGAAGGAAAGACAGGACAAACAGGATGAGATATGAGACATCACCTTGTAAAACATTTTTGAAAAACCAAATCAGGGCTGCCATTGCAAATGGCTGCACCCAGATACCACTTGAAAAAATCCAGTTTATCCATTTCCATATCCTTGGATTCATCTGCTCACATCCCTCTTCGCCATTGTCTTTCCAGATACCTCCATAAATTTCTCTTTATCCAGAAATCCTCTGTCCTGTCGTATGCTGTTGATGTAGATGGCTGCATATCCCCGTTTTCGTGCAAATTTCTCTATTACCTCTAACAGAGATTCCTTTGCTTCCATTGACTCATAAGAAACAAGGTCATGAATAAAAATGCTCTTATTTCCATCCAGCAATGGAAAATTTATAACTGCCGAAGCCAGCGCATCCGGTCTTCCATCAGTGACCAGTTCAAGTATCATATAATCATCCTGAAATTCCTTGCCAATCTCGGCAGAACCCTTATATGTAATCAGGACACGCATATCCTCATTCTGTTCTGTTATCTTTTCTCCTGTCATGTTTTTCACCTCTTGTGATTTATTAATAAAGATATTTTCTTTATCAATACTAATATGCTTAATCCTGACACCGATAAAAAACGCTTTTATCCCATCTGAAAATCTCCATATTAAAAATAAAAAAGAGGTGACTAATATGGCAATCTTTCAATGCCAAATACAAATCATAAAACGCTCTGAGGGCAGGAGCGCAGTAGCCGCAGCCGCTTATCGTGCTGCTGAAAAAATAGACAACGAATATACAGGTATCGTAGAGGATTATTCAAGAAAAAACTGGGTGGAATATAGCGAAATCATGCTTCCTGAAAATGCACCTGCTGAGTTTCGTAACCGTTCTGTACTCTGGAATGCTGTTGAAAAAAGTGAAAAGAGCAAAAATGCCAGACTCGCCAGAGAGGTCATGATTGCCCTTCCACTGGAACTGTCCATGGAAGAAAACATCAGACTTGTACAGGAATTTGTCCAAGACACATTTATATCAGATGGCATGGTGGCAGATATCAATATACATACTCCACCGCTCCGCGATGAGACAGGAACACCGATAGATATGAAAGGAAATCCGGTCACAGATAAAAAAGACATGATTTTCCGCAATCCTCACGCACATATCCTTCTCACTGTCAGACCACTTGACCAAAACGGCAAATGGACACCGAAGACACAGAAAGAATATATCTGCCGCAGGAATGATGAGACAGCAGCCTTTACTTCTGACGAATACCGCAGAGCCAAAAACGATGGCTGGGAAAAGGTATATCAGTACTACAGAGGAAAAGAAAAGGTATGGCTGACCCCTTCTGAGGCTTATAATGAAAATCTTATAAGGGTCTCCAAAAATCCACGCTGCACATTATATGGACGGCGTGACGAAAAGACCACGCGCTGGAACTCTAAGGAAGCGATAATCCAATACAGGCAGTCTTGGGAAAAACATATGAATCAAGCCTTGGAAAGAGCCGGACGACCAGAACGTGTCGATTGCCGCTCTTATCAGGAACAGGGAACTGACACGATTTCCGGCATCCATCTTGGTTCACATGCTTCTAAGGATAAGACATCCGAGCGATACCGCATGAATGAGGAAATCAAGAAACTGAATAATACCAATAAACGCATCCGGGAGACTTTAGATAACCTTGAATCACAAATCACCGAAAAAAGTGATTCCTTTTATGAATCATTAGCCGAACAGCTTGGAAAGGTGGAATCCGATATCATATCCGCAAAATACAGCCTTGAAACACTCCAAGAGCAACAGGATTCTTTAAAAAGCCAAATCCAAACGCTTCATGATTCTATTAACAGGGTACAGACTGCCCGTTCAAACATGCTGAAAAAAAATCAGGCATCACAGGAAACGATTTCCCGGCTCAAGGAAGAACAGAAGGCAAAATTCCCTATATGGAGCAATCGCCCTACCGAAATCCAAAATGCAATACAGGCAGAGCAGGACAACATCCATTTTCGCGAACAGCGTTTTTCAAAGATTCTGGAAGAAGAGGGGTTTTCCGATTTTGTCGATTTCCAACAGGAATCACAGATATTGAGGCAGATGGAATCGGAACAGGAACAGATGGAAAGGCAGATTTCCGCTTACAGGCAGAAAATACAGGATTATTCCAGCAGATATGAAGAACTTTGTCGATATCTGCCTAAAGACCCGATTTTTTCAAAGAAATTCTGGACTAAGAAAAACGAATCCTTACACAAACATGCACAAAAGGCAGTCTCACATATCAAGCAGAATACGGGACGCATCCACATGAAAACATTTTCCCGTATCCTCCGCGAGACAGATTACCGATTAAACAAAACATTTTATCTTGCCAGCCAGACAGCTTATATAATAGGACAATTAGAAGAAATGAGTGAAGAACAGGTTGACGGTCAACGACATAGAAACATTTGACCGATATAAGCCCCTTTTGTTTCAAAACAGGAACACTATAAGGGGCATTTCTTTTTGGAAGTCCACACTATATATGGTATATATCAAGCAAATCATTATCTGTATATAGCATTATAATGATTTTATTATCTGTATATCTATTATAAGCCCCTCTGCCCCACAACTATTTCGCATCTTTATATATCCCTACAGTCAATAATAAAAACTATTCTATTTCTAAATATATGCAGACACTTCAATGAAAAGCAGAGGGGCAATGGTGCAGACATATTACTTCTATTTCTTACAAACTTACATTATTACATATACAGTATACTGCATAGAGATTATTTTTTTACCCCTAATGGATGTTAAAATCTTCTAATCATATATGACTTTCGCAAATTTACATTGTAATTTGTAAGAAACAGAACCTTTTATATCAATCCCTGCAAATGTTTCACTTCCTCACTTGTTCCATAATTATCCAAAAATGCCTTGCATCCCTGAAAATCCACATTTCTCATATTGGTCAGCCTCCGTATTTTTGTCCAGTTCACAGGCTGCCCCTCTCGCAACAGTTTCCGATACGCCCATACTGCCTGACGCGCCCAGTATTCTTTTTGCGTCTCCTGATATTTCAAGATTTCTGCCTTGCATTTCGGCAGTTTGTCAAATCTCTTATCAGGAAATCCCATCTCTTTTTGTACAAGGAAAACTGTAATCCTCCGGGGGCGTTCTTCCCCTGTCTGATATAAGCGTTTAACAGTCTTTTTTACATTCGGCAGCATCTCCGCATCCATCTTCTCCCATGCAAATGTCCTTTTCCGTCTCTGAACTATCCGTTCCTTTCTTTCATAGCGTTTTAATACAGCCTCACCAATCTTACATACCAAGTCATAATCAACCTGCAACTCTTCCGCCACCTGCTGATACACAGGCTTCCTGAGAGAATCTTTGACTGTATCAGGAATAGCGGTCAGTTCCTCTACTGATATCCCTGCAAACATAGCCAATTTACAGATATCAGAGAAATGATATCTCACACCAAGAAGGATTTTCTGCATCTGTCCTTTTGTCATACAAGCATCTTCTCCAAAGAAATCCTGATAATCCATATACAGGTTATCCAGACTGAGACTCGCCCCTGAATCTGTACGGGCATATCTCTCCAGCCGCAACTTCAAAAAATCTGCCACTGATATCTTCCCCTGAAAATCCATTGCCGCCTCAAACACCTGACTGATATATTCTGTAAAAGCAATCTTCCTTCTATCCCGGCATATCTGTATTGTCTCACTCTGTGGAATTAACATTTCCGCATCCCAGAACCCTGCTTTTTTCTGCCTGTCCATCGATACTTTACTTTCACATAAATAGCAGCCATGCCTCCTGCATATCTGTATCCCTTCTATCTGATGAATCCTATGCCAATATGTCTCGCCATGCTGCTCCCTGTCTTCTCTCGCGCAAATCGGACAATACCGCAGAAACCGCCCCGTCCCCCGTTGATTCTTTGGAATGGATAACAGATTGTTAAAGTTCCCATGCATTCTGAGTAGTGCTTCATATGCCTCCTGTTTTCTTTCCAACGGCAGAAATCTCCCATATGAGGAAAACATCGTATGTCTCTGAACCAGTTGTTCTATGTTACAGTATCGGTCTATCAGCTCCATCACATCCGGCTTCATTTCATTGAGAAATTCTGTATCTGGTCTGGTATATTGATGCACATACAGGTCTTCCACCACATAGGCAAAGGATAAACAGCCTGACTTCACATAATAGCGCGATAACCAACTATATACCAATTCATCGGAATATAATTCTGGAAGAAACGCAATCATATCTCCACCTCCTCAACAGCAAAATGTTTCTGGAATATCTCCACTATGTTTAAATTTCTTACCTTTGCATCAGCCACCAGTTCTTCAAGGCTTATTTCCTGCCCGTCCATATCCATTCTCACACTGTCTGAATCACCTGTTCTTCCTGTTTTCTCCTGATTTCCCATATCTTCCATCTCTGTTATCAATTCTTTCTTTTTCTTCGCAGAGGTCTGCTTTTTCCTTCTGACAGATGGTTCCAGATAATCATGCAGCATTGCCATCCTTTTCTGATATGCCTGTTCCAATGCTGTCATATCCAAGACATCTCTTCCTTCCAATATAGAAATCTCCTGTGCATCATGGATAAGGGCAACCAGTATGGAAATGTTTCCTCCGCTATGTTCATAGAGCCATTCTATGATTCCATCAGTCAACGTTACACCACTTTTTGTATATAGATACCCCCACAGGACTTTACAGATTACAATAAAATCTTTATCAAACTCCATTGCCTCATACTGTAACCCGAGCGAACGCCTTGCCAATTGCATTGCCTGTTCAAAAAACACAATACTCTCCGGTGTTCCAACCATGCAGATACTGATACCGGAATTATTGATTAACTGCGTCAACATCCCAACCAGTTGTTTTCCATTCCGGCTGTTCACCACATTCTGTATCTCATCCACTACTAATAACCCGATATGCTGCAATGCCACTTGACTCACATTGCCAATCAGCATATCGGTTGTGGCTCTTGCACGCACCGCATTATGATAATATCGGCTCCCCAGCACTTCATCCACTTTTCTCAATATCTCCCATAACAATCCTTTTACAGAGGAATCAAATGGACACTGTACCACAATACAGGGGGCAATTTTCAGATATGGAGTCTCCATCTCTATAACTTCCTTTTCTGTTATCAATCTGACCGCCCGAAACACCGTTGAACTCTTCCCGATTCCAGATGCACCGATTATGCTGAATGAATCCGACCCTCCTAAAATGCCGCCCTGATATTTTCTTCCCCTCACACCTTTACAATTTTCATATTGCTGATGTACAGCCTGTATACTGCTTTTTTTCTGCAATGACCGCATCAATCCCATATACAATTTATGGTAGATTTCTACTGACATCTGAGAAGGAATATAAATATCATAAATGTCTGACAGTGCAATCAGACGCTCTGCACTGCTTTTTTCCCTGACCTCCGGGAGATAATCTGGATATTCCTCCATACATTCCATCAATTCCTGTCCTGTCTTCATCTCTGGAATCAATTTGATTATCTCATTCATTACATACATCTCCCTTCACAAAATCCATGTGTCTCTTTCTCTGTTCCCTCCGTCTTGTTGTTCTGATATCCTTAATCTTGGTATCTTCGCTTTTTCCTGCCCTTCCTGAGATATCCTGAATGTGTTTTGCGAGGTCTATCTTTGCCTGTAGATTATCTGCGGCAGCATCCTTTATCATCTCACTACATCCATCCTTCAATCCTTCTACATCCTCCAATGTCTTCTCCCGAAATCGGCTCTCAATCAGTTCAAAAGGATAGAATCCCCCATCTTTCAGCAACCACACCTGACTCACATTTTCAGGATTATAAGCCACTGCTACAACGCCGCCCTTCAAATATTCTTCCGTATAACCCTCTGCATGGTATCTCATGCCATTGACTTTTAATCCATAACGGCTAAATCTGCCCTCTGTTCTCGGTAAGAGTATCTGTACCATTTTCTCTCCGGACACATCAATCAAATCAGCTCCCGGCTGTTTCCTTCCCCATGCAAAAATAGATGCTGCATATGGTCTCACACCGTCCTCCATCATTGTCTCTGTATAGGGGAAATTCCCTACAATCCTCTGAGAGTTATAATAAAGGATGCACCTGAGGATGATAGTTTCAAAATCGCGCATAGTTAGACAGGCATCCTTCCTGTAATCATGCGCGCCACGCTCCTGATAATCCGGCTCTATCACACCTTTTCCCTTTAAATATTTCTTATACTCTGACTGTATCAGGTCAAAAAATTTCTCTACTCTTCCTTTCAACTCCGGGCGGTATGCTGGCAGATTTATGACCGATACTCCCAGTTCCGTTATCTGTTCAAAATTTCCCGACATATATTCTGTTCCCATATCCGTCACCATCACACCCGGCAGACAGTCACAGTCCCACTGGTCTTTTTCTATCAGGACACCAAATCTCCTGCACCATTCCTTTTTATCCGCAACCACATTCAACATCAAGTTCCTGAGTGAATAAACACCACCTTCCCACAAAAGGCTGTACCCATAACAAAAAGAACTATATGCATCCACACACGCTACCAAAATCGGTCTCCCAACCAGATTCCCGGAATCATCCACCAAATAGATATCACAGATAGTTGAATCCAGCATCCCGACACCTACAGCGGCATATTCTTCCTGCACTCCATCACCCACAAGCGGTCTGTAATTCCTCTGATAATCTTTCAGACCATTCCTTGACATATAATACGTCTGCATCTTCCGGTTTTTCCGGTAGAAATAACGAAATTGATGGATAGATGGATAATGCCCCTGCAACCGTCCTTCCCTGTCACAGTATTTTTCTTTTACCATCTGTGTATATGCGGTAGAAATACTCTGTTTCTTCTGAGTATAGTAATATTTGTTCAACGCCCAGCGCATATTTTTCTCATCCTGCGTCAGTTCCTTTTTCTCTGCCGTCTTTTCCTTTGGTGCCAGCACTAAAATATTCTGATAGACCAGATATGAAATCAGATAGTTCTTCACAGTATTGATGCTGACCCCATACATCCTGACAGCTTCTTCTATCAAAAAACTCCTTTTCTTTTTATCATCCACAAAGGGTAATATCCCGGCAATCATATGGAATCTCTTATGCATCACTCTATTCGCCGCCGCAGAGATGTCTTCCGGCAGACACATCCCTGTCTCTTCCAATAAATCATCTTCCGAAATTTCCACAGCACCACTCAAATCTGACGGACTTATCCACCAAGGCATCCTGCTTTTTACACAATCCACCACCAGAGCCTTCCCCTCTTTTATCTTTAAAACTCTCAGAATCTCCGCATCTTTTTTTAATATCTCAGTCTTGTATACTTCATTTTTCTGCATCAATCACCAACCCCCAATCTTTCACGCCATGTCTCATCCAGTAATCCCTTGACGCATCCAGCAATTTTACTGTCCTTGGTTTCATCAGAAATTTTCTCTCCACACATTCCCGAACCATGAAATCCCCGTCAGCCTTCACACACAGAAAATCAGAGGTATATTCCCCTTCTTTCAGACCATCCAGTAGAACATTGCACTGAAATTCCTTCACTTCATCTCCTTTTTCCAGTCTCTCAGCATATGCCGCCTGAATGTCACTGTATGCCCTCATCACATCCTTACACTTTTCCAATTTCCATTTACGGCAACGACCCTTGAAATTCTTTTTTATCATCCTCTACAGTCCTTTCTATTCTCCCAAAAGTTTCCCAAAAACAGATTTCCAGTTTCCCGAAAAGAATTTTCCCAAGATTTTTCCCAAAATGCCCGTCAAAACGTTTTCCCAAAAATAATTTTTGGGGAACGAGAATGCCCTGTTTATGCGGCTTCCCAAAAACGAACCCTCCCAAAAACGCTTCCCAGAAACGTGATTTTCATTTTTCTCCATGTCATTGTGCAACCCCTTTTGACACTTTTTTTGTAAATCCGTTTGACACTTTACTATCTTCCCAAAACCGCTCCCAGAATCGGACAGCCACATGCACCACACACACGCCCCATCCGACAATGAAAATTTCCCGTCTGCAAAACCACCTGCCCGAACTTCTTTTCTCTCTTTTTTTCCTTCTCATTTTCGTTCTTCTTTCAGGCACTTTTGCCACGTTCTTTGCGATTTTTATTTTTCTTTTCAAGTCCCTAAACCGCCTGTTTTCGCGGCTTTCAGTTTACTTCAAGGCATCCTATTGCTGATTCTTTTTTTTCTTTTTTTAAGACAAAAAAACCTCATCTCAGGGGAATCCCCTGAAACAAGGTTTCTGGTGGTTTTATGGTATTTTTAATTTCTTTTTTCTATCTTTCTTTTTGTCTTACTTATGCTCTGTTTCCATATTTTCCCGCTTCACCGTTACCTTTCGGGAGCCGGAAATCATCAAAAGAAATCGCATAAAAAGTGGCAAAAGAACCTGCATCTGAACATAGAATAAACCTTGTTCCTATATTATACAGTACCCTAATTTTCATTTCAATATGAAAATCACATCCTGAGATGATTTTTGTATCATCCGAACAGGACTACTTCTTTAATTCACTAGCCAGATAATCACGCATACCCGGATGCTGCATCACTCTGCCCCTGTACTCCAAATCATCTGTTCTTGTGAAATAACGTCCCCCCGATACAAGATAAGCCGCTTCTGTAGCAGTTATTTGAAGATGGTATCCCGTATGCATTGCTATCTCCTGATTATACCGTTCACCGTTAATCAATTTCTTCATAGTACTTAACCCTCCTATATGTCTTCCTCATGGCATTGTAGCCATATGCTTACTTCATTACATTCTTGATATTTCACTGTTATCCAGCAGGAATGTTTTACAAAGGAATATGACACAGATTCATGCTGCATTGTCCTCTGGAATCGGTATGCTGGTCAGCATGAGTTTCCAACTGGTTCCGTAGTGAGTAATACCCCAGATATACATATCTAATTCCTTACTGTAATATACAATTTCGTCAGAGCCGGATTCTTTCATGATTTGTGCTGCTTCCTCGGTAATCTCCATGTAGTCACAGATTCCGATGCATTCGCAGTTATATGTAAGGGAATCAATATCTTTCTCCCATTTCGATACGTCCTGTTCCCCTCTGGCATTAGCAATCATATCCTTCAGCTCTTCAATTCTTTCAATGCAACATTCATAATCATAAGTATGTCCATCACTATCATAATAATAGCAATCCTCACCATTATATAACTCCCAGCAGGCATCTTCATATTCCTCTGAGTAAATATCTATAAATTCTGCCTGTGCCATTTCAGCCATACACTGATAATCCAAGAAACCCTCGCTTACTCCATAAGAACTAATCTTTGCTCCATGAAAATACTTATTTTTAATCATTGATATTCTCCTTTACATCTTTATCGAGCAGGGAAGATTAAACTTTCCTCCCTGCCATATTCAAATATGTCTTTCAATTACACTTTATATTTTCCGATACTGCATATCCTATCAGCATCTATTAAATCCGATATCACTATGCAGCATTATTTAAATCAGACACCGTTAACTTAATTTCATCTAACACAATCTGTTTGATTCTTTCCGCTTCTGCCTTTGTCATCAAGGACTGTTCTTTCAAACGTTCAAGCGTCGAAATAAATGCGTCAACAGCGTTACTTGCAATTTTTCGTTCTACTGCAAGATTTTCTGATTCAATGTATGCCGCCAACTGTACCGCTGAAAAATTATATGTATTATCCTCTACCGTGTTTTCAGGATTTATCAAGTCTGCCAATGTTTTGAATAAAGTGTAATTCTCACGCATCTTTTTCGTATTTTCAATAAGTTTGTTTACAAGTACAGTACGCATAGCCACAACATCATTATA
>ERZ772854.1216-NODE-1216-length-25989-cov-3.333231_pt1 | contig 25989 bp, 15 predicted proteins | sample MGYA00580844_ERZ772854 | MGnify/ENA primary metagenome ERZ772854 (study PRJEB29015, sample SAMEA2737727) | human gut metagenome | biome: human gut; feature: human-associated habitat; material: faeces | place: China | collected 2012 ...
TATGCGATCCCGTCCGGGTAAGATATAAAATCAGCTCGTCCCCGTCCACTTCGTAGATCAGCAACCAATCCGGCGTAATGTGGCACTCACGACACCCCGCATAGTCCCCGGAAAGTTGGTGATCCCTGTTTTTCTCCGGCAACGGCTCCCCCGCAGCCAGCTTTTTAATAATATCGGTCAGCAAAGAAATATCAAAGCCGCGCTTTTTCACACGCTTCAAATCCTTCTGAAACTTTGTGGTTGGTCTTATGTTATACATCGGCAAGCAGCTCCTCCATCATCTGATCGACATTGGAATAGGTCTTGCCAAGGCTCGGATCGGCCTTCATTCTCTTTACTTCCTTGATTGCTTCGACGGTTTCAGCGTTCGGTACATCACCGCTGATTTCAAAGGGTATTCTATACTCTCTCACCGCCTTACGAGCAAAAACATTGAACGCCGTTGTCATCGTCATTCCCATATCAGCACAGAACGCCTCAAACTGCCGCTTCAAGTCTGCGTCCATACGAATGTTAATATTTGTATTTGCCATAGGTAGCAACTCCTTTCACTCTTATTATATCCATTGTATAACTTTTTATTTACAATGTCAATAATCTCCATTTTTCAATCTCCTTCTCGACTGAGTCCAGATTTATAATTAAGTATTCCATATTTGGATGCTTTTCTATAACAGAGCTAGCTCCTCTTTTATTAATAGAATCTTTCAGTTGTCCAATTTGCGGAATGAGTTTTTGATTTAGTAACGTATTCAACATATTTAAACTTTTTTGTGCCTGTTTTATGCATCCCCTGCTTTTGTTACATTCAATATTTTCAACAAGTTCTTTTGCCTGTCTGTATGATATGTCTGCCATATAATAAAAAGTACATATGTTAGGGCAGACTCCATACGCACAATAAAATTCATTGGTAGCAGAATCCTTCGCACATTCTCTAAACCGTGAAGACTTAATACAGACACCTCCTGTTTTAACTCTAATTGGAATCCGTTCTGCCAATTTTTTACATATTTCGTCAATATCTCTTTCGATATTGTAGTTATTATTTTTTATAAACTCATCTATTTTTTCAACGAGCCCTTTTGTAGGACCAATTGGCAAAGCTTCTTTTGTCACAATGTCTTTTAATATTTTTGTTGATTCTGCTAGGTTTTCTTGCACCGTATTCCTTGGTCTTATGTAATATCCTGTCATTTCGGCAGACAAATGGGACATAAATTTTTCGATATATTCTAATGGGCATCCCTTTCTATATAACTCTGTACAAACATGAACTCTCATTTGCGTGAAACTGATATACTTCACATACTTACCACTACGTTGTAATTTGAAAGATTTGATGCCGTCTGCTTCTATCTTCTCATCTGTAATAGTATTAAAATATTTGTTAAAATATCTAAATAAGCTGATTAATCTACGGATAGCACCAGATGGCTCTACCGGAGTTTCCTTATACGGATACAACAAAGTATCATTTTGTATATTACTGTGTAGGCCTAATAAAGTGTCATAAGCAAGTTTTACAATGTCATTGGCATGAATTTTAACTATAGATGAGGCGACATTTCTATGACGTTTCCAAGTTTGATATTCTAAAAAATACGCCGTCTGATTATCCAGAATCTTCGTTTCCTTTAAACACCCAACCTTTAATGAAAAGAGTTCACCTGTCCTTAATCCAGTTTGAGTTTCAATCAGCACCATGGCAGCCATTGCTATTATTTCATTTTTATCACTCTTTTCATTAACAACCTTTATTAATGTAGCAAGAAATTTATTATAAAAGTCCAAATTGACGTCTTCTGTCTTGCTGTTTTGAATCTCTGCACGTACCAATTCACAATCAACTAAATCCTTAATATTGGAAATAGTGTCATCATCAAATATTTGTTCGACATAATAATTATAGAACAGTAAAAAATCAACTAACGCTTGTATATGATGGGCCTTATACCTTTCACTAAATTGTTCATATAGCTTTATATACCGTGAAATAATATCAATAGTTACTGATTGCATGTCAATACAATTGTTTGTATAACAAAACGAAGCAAATTTTCTCAAAATTGTAAACTGAGTGTATAATGTTTGGATTTTTTTGTTTCCTTCAAGAAGGTTTATGAGAATATAATCCTTAATCAATGGCATATACGTTGCAGGGATTTCAGAAAAGCAGAATCTGTTTTTTGAATTGCCAATATTACTTGGATTAATATTAGATAAATCCCATAAATCAGCTTCATATTCTATTGTGATATCATTTAATAATATTTTTTTGTTCTTCTTTATATTCCTTAAGAAATTTTTAACTTCATTATATTCCAAGCCTTCGTTATCGATATCTATTTTAATGGCAATTGCAGTGCTGTTATTCATCTGTTAAAATCACCTCCAATTCTTTTATTTTGGCTATATATTTCACGAGTAAGCGTTTAATATTAACAATGTCTTCTTTGTCATGGGGAAGGGCTGAGTTCTTGATTTTTTCATCCATAGTTTGAAGTTGCGCTTCAAAAAAATATCGTCTGCTTGGCATTGTTACAAAATTTTTACACATTAGGCAATCTAAATATGTCAAGTTGTCGCAGCTTTCGTTTGAGCAATAACCGCATCCATTGGAGACTTCATTTTCAATCGTTGCAATTTTGCTATCTAGCTCATTTACAATTTTACCATTTATATCAACGTCTCCTATTACAATACCATAAACTGATTCAAGCATTGTTTCTATAGAAATGTCAACATAATGATTCATATCAACGTTTTTAGTTGTATGTCCGGTTAATACAGAATGTTCTAAATCGGACATCTTATGCTTTAATTTATATATTCTTGCTTTTGTCATATGCGTATCCCTTAGATTGTCTGCGGTATATCTTTGAATTCCTGCGTCTATACAACAGGAAACCAGATATTTACGAAAATTTTCTGAAGTAATACGTCTTACCTGGATAATTCCATTAGCTGGGACAATAAACAACTTATCCTTTATGTCTATGGGAGCGTTATCTCTATATTGTTTTGTGCTGCTAATGGCTTTATCAATTATTATTTTTGTTTCAGAAGTAATTGGTTCAAGTTCTTTTTTGAAAGAAGCGCTCTTCCTTTTTCTTACTAATACATATTCTCCATTTTTAGACGTTTCTTTCACGCAATCTACATCCAAAGACAAGATTTCAGATATTCTCATTTCCGTATCTAAAGCAATCTTAAATATGAGTGAAAGCAGAAATTTTTGTACATTGTTATCAGCATTGTATTCTATAACCTTGATAAGTTTATTTAGCTCATTGTCTGGTATAGATTTGGCATTATTTTCTAATGTAAGATTGGTTTTTAAAAAACGGAAAGTCACTTCTTGAATATCCATTTCGCCATTTTCTTTTATTACTTTCAAAAACCTACTGAAATTGAAAATCTTATTTGCAGTCGATACTTGTGATTGGCTGTTCATTTTGACATACATTTTGTATGCGTAAGCTTCATCTGTTGATATGCTACCATACATATCAACTTTATTTTTACAGTATATGGAAATACAATTTCCTCTTCTTAAATCATTTATATAATTTAAAGCTTCTTTTATGCTAAGCAGCATACCAGTTTTTTTATTGATAGAAGTATTATAATGCCATATAAACATTTTAGATAATTTTCTAAACAACTCATTATTGATATCTGAAAAGTCAATAGCTATAGAATCACTGGCCTTATGATAAGTTCCGGTATCATATTGAGAATCGTAAAGCAATATCCACTTATTTGAACAGGGGACTTCGTCTAAAGGATTGTAATTTTCAATTGTATATCCCTGTAATAATAAATTTAAGATACCTTTTCTTAGAAAAAGCTTATTCGATATATTAGCCTGCCTGAATATTTCGATATTATATTTTTTCATCAGAAACGCATAGAATGAATATATATGGCTATAATACACCTTTGCTTTATTAAATTCTGAAAAGTAATTACCGCTTGCCAGGTATGTTTCGTAAGATAAATCGTTTACAGACTCCAACTTTTCCTTCCCTGTTGAGAGTAAAAAATTTTCTGTAAAAATTTTTAATTCCTTTTGTTTACATGTTTCGGACTTTTCATTTACATATGCTTTGATATCAGAAAACAATTGTGCTTCATAGGTAATATCCGTATAATAAAAGCTTATAGTCTCTCCATTTTGCCCGTTAGTTAAAAAACATTGTCTAATATCGTTACTGCAAATTTCTTGCCAACATTTTGTAGCTCCCCTTCGGTCTTCCAATACTTTTTGAATTTAAACATTTCATTAATATTATCAGACAAATCATATTTTTGGGAGACAAATTCTAAGAAACGTAAACATAAAACTTTCTGCTTTACATTTAAAAACATTCTTCGATTCCATTCATTAATATAAGTTTTGGAAATGAGACTGATAATTTCCTGAAAGTCATATATTTGCAGAATTCTCGTTTCCACCGTATATTGTTCACTTTTTTTTATAATGGATAAGAATTGTTGTACGCATGTTTTTACCTCCATGTTTTGAATACTATTAATATGCTCATAAAATCTTGAACCGGCAAAGAACAATTTAATACCAGATTTAGAACATAACAGGTTATGAGTTTTGAAATATTCATAATCATCAGAATTAAATATTTGTATGATATCTGCCTTATAAGTGCTCCAGGCAATTGCAGTTATCCTTTCCTTAAAGTACAGCAATCTATTCAAATTATCTGCTAATCCGTATTCTACAAGTTTTACACAAACGCGTATCAAATACGATGCCTCTTTTTGCGACAACGTTGGTACTAAAGAAACCAAATAAGAAGGCGACAAATCAGAAACTCTAACATCCTTTAGTATTTCATAATATTGTCTATTTGTTTTTTTAAACCTGTCCATGCAATCCTTTTTCTGTAAATTTTCTTTAGGATACATTTTAAATACCAGCTCTTGGACTATTTTTTCTATATTTTCATCTGTATATTTTTCAATAATATTATGCTTCATTATATGTCACCACCTTCCATGTTATATATTTTTTAATTCCGGAAGTATTGAATAGAGTTCTTTAGTAAACTCTGTTTTTAATTTAATTTTATCTGATATCGTGGGATTATAGTATATCAGAGTAGAACTAATTGAAGAGTGTCTCATTAATTTAGACAATTCAACCGCATCTCTTTTCATGTATTGAACTTGGAACATTGCAAATCCATGACGAAAACGGTGACTTAAATTATGTTCCCTGATGTGCTTATCAACAATTATTCCAGCTTCATTGAAAATATTTTTCAGAATAGAATTCCATGTTATATTTGACAATGGGCTTCCATAATTATTAACAAAAATATAAAAATTTTCTTCATCGTCAGTTACAATATCGGCATATGACTTTTTATACCTTTTTTCATAATTATCACGAGCCTTTGAGTGAGCTTCTTCAATGTAATCACATATTAATTGAAAAAGCTCCTCTGTAACAAACAACATTTGATATCCATAGTTAATGGTATTATACTTCTTCCCTTTATACTCAGTTGCAGATACTGGGTTGCGTACGGATTTTGCTAATTGATAATACTTATCGCAGACTCTGTTTCGGATGTAGATGGCATAATAATATGAACCATTTACTTGTTCGCATCTTACATCTTCATTAGTCAACCCCAGAACTTCCCCTATTCTCATTCCCGTCTCATACATAAGCCTAATGATGCATTCTTCTCTTTTGCTATATTTCTTCCTAATTAAGGATATTATATGTGAAAATTCATCAACTGAAATATATTGAGGAATTTCTGTTTTTGTCACTGTTTTGACGTTACTTTTATATCCAGCAGATTTGTGCGTAGTATAATCATAATTTGAAATATAGCTTACCGATTTGCCTGAACTTTCTTCCAGGTACTGGTTTTTCTTTCCCTGAGACTTCAGGTATGCTCTATAAATTCCTAGATACATATTTACCGTATCAGGTTGTCTTTCTGTAAGGTTTGCAAATTCTATTACTTTTCCTTTTCGGCAGAATCCAAGAAGAAATTCTTTAAAACCAATTAAATCTGTAGATGTAAAATCTTCAAGTTTTGTGCCTATGATTTTTTCATAAGAATACAAAATCTTTAATGCATGAAGTGCCATTGTACGAGTATTAATAGACTTCGTTCCATAATAATTGTTTAAAAATTCAAAAGATTCCCTAATTGGATTCATTGCGCCATCATAAATAAAATAATACTTTGAGTCATTTACGTAGCACTCTGTCGTTCGATACAGGATATTTATCTGTGTTACACCATCAAAATTATCGTCTATATACATAACATACATTAGCTCTTTCCCTTTGGTCTGTTCTATTACTTTTATCAATATCTTTATCTCCTAAATAAATATATGACTTGACAAATTAGATTGTTCTATTATCAATATGCTTAAAAAATAGATTCTTACAAAAAAAACGTATCAAAACAAAAAAAGCCCGATACAATTGACTGTTATTCAAGGCTTACTTTACTTATACTGAATATTATAGCCTTGGTACAATAGATTGAGTGGTTTAAGTTACTATTCCATACTTATATTATTACAATACACAGTATTTAGCTAAAAGTCAAATGATTACTACAGTCTATTTTACTTTATGTACTCTTATCTACAACAATAAAAAAAGAAATCTTATCTGTCTTTTTTTCGGCATATTAATATTAACGGTAAAAATTTTTGCGGAAAATAATGATATTACAACATATCATAAAAAAATTTGCAAAACACGCTTGTATACAGTAAAATATATACAAAGAAAAAATAAAAACGGAGGTAGTTATATATGAGAGAAACAAATATCAAAAAACATTTTTACCCGATACTTTTAATTTTCGCCGCGCTCCTGCTCTCCTTCAGCATTGCGCAGATTCCAGTGCAGGCGGCAACCAAGCCGGGCACGGTTAAGCTGTCAAGTATTAAAGCCACTGATTATAACAAGATTAATATCAAGTGGAAAAAAACTTCTGGTGCTACGAATTACATCGTATACTATAGAGAAGCCGGGGCTAAGAAGTGGATTAAAGTGAAAACACTGGATAATAAAAAATCCAGTTACACTCACACCTCTTCCAGCAAATATCCAATTGTGGTTGGTCAAAAATATGTATATACAGTTAAAGCGTATAACAAGAAAACAAAAAAATACGGCAAATACAATTCAGAAGGATTATTCGTTAAAACTAATCCAAAACCAGCTACATGTATTTCAGTTGCTGTAAAAAATGGTGTTGTAAATATTGACTGGAATAAAGGGAACGGCGCTGATAAATATATTATTTACCGCAAAACATCAGAAAACGGAAAATGGGTTAAGATAGCAACCGTATCAGACAATCAATATACAGATACGCAGCCTGTTGCCAAGCATGATAATTATTATACTGTCCGCAGTTACTATAGCAAAACAAAGGCTTATGGCCCATATAATAAATATGGCGTGGAAGTATATGTAAACAGCTACACACCTATTATTACGCCAAAGCCTACCGAAAAACCGGACAATCCAAAACCAACTGAAAAGCCACAGCCAACAGTTACGCCTGAACCAGAAGTGCCAACACCAGAACCCACACACAGGCCAAATGCTGCAGAGATTAATCAGATGGTGCAGGAAGTTATCAGGCTGACAAACATTGAAAGAGCGAAAGTTGGTTCTGCTCCGCTTCAGTACCATGAAAAGCTGCAGCAGGCAGCCATGGTAAGAGCAAAAGAACTTGACACACTTTTTTCTCATACAAGACCAGATGGGACAGATTCCAGCACAGCAACATATGAAGCAGGAGCTGGTGGAAGTACAGGTGAAAATATTGCGATGGGATATATGACTCCCAAAGATGTAGTTGAGGGATGGATGAATAGTCCAGGACATAGAACTGCAATATTAACCAAAGCATCTACTCATATCGGTGTGGGAATTTATCAGAACGATGCGGGAGTATATTTTTGGGTACAAGATTTTGCAAATGAACCAGACAAGAAATGTGCTTTAACGGCTGACGCTAACGGCGGAATATTTTCTGATGGAAGTAATATTTATTCTGCACAATTTCCTTATAAAGCACATGTAATATTTTCAAAGGATGTACCACAGCCAACGCGAAATGGATATAAGTTTGTTGGGTGGCAAAGCGGAAGATTTACATTATCTGGGCTACATATTACACTCAATACATCAATTCAAGCAATATGGGAGCCAATTAATTAACATAAAAATGTAGAATAGCCTGTCCGCAAGTTGCGGGCAGGCTATTCGTTTACTTTTCAATATTTATCTTCTATGTTTACGTTTTCTCGTCTTTTTGTTTTTTGTCTCGTAAACGAACCATGCAGCTATAAGTGTAGTAGCCATTCCGAAACCAATGAAACCATATGTCCATTTACCGTCATCACCAGTCATTGGCATTTTGAAGATTGCATTATTGGTAATGTCATATTTACAGCTATAAAAATACCATTTATTTGTATATCCTATATCTTCTTTTGCAGAAGAAAAATCAACATTGCCATATTGTATGGCTTCATCTCGCGTCATTGTGAATGGTAGCGTCAATATAATAGGCTCTTTCAACAGTGCATTTTCAGGTTCTGTCTTAATCTCAGTTATCTGATAAGTTCCCTGGTCAAGGTTGTCGAAAAATACTTTTCCTTCAGAATCCGTGTGACGGACTGTCGTTTCTCCTACATTTAAAAGTCTCCTGAAATTCGGATGTTTTTTAGATGTTGGTTGAATAGCTGCTTCTAGGAACTTAATTTCAAACTCAACGCCGGCAATTGGTGTTGTCCCATCTGCTCTAAACTTCTGCAAATCCACACGACATCTTTGCAATTCGTTATACCATGCTTTATTATTTGCATAAGTAAATTTAAAATCTGCGCCTTCTACAGTTTTTACTCCTATCGGGGTGTCATCAAGGACATATTCAGCCGGAGCAGCTTCCTCTGTTATCTTTAGATAGCCTCCAATTGGAATTACAATATTCCCATCATACACATAAAATGAGTCACTTGACTGGCTTGGGTCGAGATATGAGTTATCGAGCTTTGCATGGCCATCTTTTTTTGTCTTAATATGCCATGTCCTTACAGGGTCATCACTATCATCTTCACCATCAAAATATTCTACTTTAAAGACGACTCCTTCAATAGGTTCTCCTTTAACTCCAAGTTTCTCAATGTCAAAAGAACTTCCTTTATTGAATTTTGGAACATCTTCGAATGTTACTTCAAAGGTTGTATCTGCATCTTTAGGCATTGTAACAGTTATGGACTGTCTCTGATAGTTATTCTCGTGATAATTCGGAGGTGTTATTTCCGAAATGTAATATGTAGTGGTTACTTCATTTATCTGCCAGTATCCAGGACGTGTCACATTACCGTCTTTATCTGTAGCTGCGGGAACCCATTCTTTTGTACTATTGTCCGGAAGTGTTAATGTATTTGTATATCCAGATTCATCTGTCATTAACGTTCCCATATCACCATCTCGGCTTGATGTCACTCTGAATACAGCACCTTTTAATGTGTAACTATTTAAAGCCATAACATCTTCAGGAGCTTTTGATACTTTTTTGATATGCAGTCCTGACCCTGTTGGCGGTTCTGGCGTTGGGGGCTGTGTGATTACAGGAGTTGGGGTTGGCGTTCCTTTAAGGTTTTCAATACCATCTGCCGGGCCAAAAGTCTTTAATTCTCCTTTTGTGTTTTTGTCTGTTTTATATAAAGCATCAAATGCTGTTTTTTCAAATGTAAGGATGTATCCCTGCGCACTTTCTTTGCTAATAGCAAACCCCTCAGGCGCTTTTGTTTCCCTGCAAAGCAATTTAACTTTTGTTTCTTTGTCACTTATACCAATACTTAATTCATTTGTTATGCCGTCTTCACCAGAAACAAGCTTTCCAACTTCTTTAAGCTGTGCATTGCTAATGGCACCATCTGGCTGGGTAACAGTTCCACTTTCTATCATTTTATAGACTGTAAATTCTGCATCAGCAAGTCCCTTTTTATTATTGTCTATTTTTTTGGCATTAACTCTGACAGTCCATCCTTTTTCATTTGGAATACCAGATTCTTTCCCAAAGTATTCTAGCTTTCCTTTAGTATCAGGGTCTTTTGCGTACAATTCTTCAAAATCTGCGCGTTTAAATGTTATGCTGAATTTTTCATTAGTGATTGCATATCCAGATGGAGCTTCATACTCCTGGCAATATACAGTATAAGTTTCGTTATCCCATGGAATATTATCTATTAATAGCACATCTGATTCTCCGTTATCTCCAGACTCTAATTGTCCAATCGGGTCTCCTGTGCATTGCTCATTATCCCAAATATAAAATTTAGCACCTTTTAAGCCTTTCCCATTTTCATCAATCTTTTTAAGCTTTACCTGAGCTGTCCATTTTTTATCAAGTGTAGGGTCAATAACATTCAGGGTTTCCTGCTTGCCATCCACATATGTAACCAGTTTAATATTTGTGACAGAAGTCGATTTCAACTCAATATCAAAGGTGTTTTTGTTCAAAGCATAACCCTTAGGAGCCTGCATTTCTTTTACTCTTAAATATCCTATCGGTAAAGCATATGCTCCGCTGGATGTACGCTGCAGTAAAGCACCGCTCTTATGCACAGAACCTTTTTCATCTGTCCATGTTTTCAGATAATGGTCATTATCAAATTTCAGCTTTCCTTTGCTGTCGGTTTTTAAATACCATGTACGTTTGGATGTAAAACTGTCAAAATTCTTTTCACTGTACTGTACACGGAATACAGCACCTTCAAGGTTTTTGTTTCCAGCACCTTTTTTTACCAGAATGTCACCGGTGAAATAAAATGGTTTGTTATAAATCCATCCGGTTTTTCCGATATTGTGATATCTTGAATCATCTTTTAAGATAGCTCCGACATCAGCATCTTTACCTTTGATAACCGGAATCGGGCCATAAACCTCCTCATTATAAACGGTTCCGTTAATCGTATAAGTTTCTTTCACCCAGTAGTTATCGACATCTGCTTTTGCTCTTACCTTATAAGACACATATCCATCAGTTGGGTCAACTTCTTTTGCGTTAATACGTAAAACTTTATACACATCTTTGCATGCTGAATCCGTATACACAGTAAACGTTGTATATAAGTCACCAATCAGGTTTGTAAAATCTGCCAGTTCTGCATCTGCCATACGTTTGCGGACAACAATCCATCCGGTATCTGCATCAGCGGAATAATAATCAGTTCCTTTAAATACCTGGTATGCTGAGCCCCTGTCTGCAGTAACCACAACGCGAACTCGGAATGACTTCTTTTCTTCATTAACCTGTACATAAATATCAAGTTTGCATGTTACATTAGTATTCGCAGGCCAGCTCTTATAGTCATAGCCGGAGATACATGAAATATCGATATCACAAATATCATTGATATCCATTGTATACCCTTGTTTCTTAACCCAGTTGTAAATAAACTGTCTCTTATCGTAAAGATGAGCTCTACCCCAGCTTGTTCCCATTCCCTGATAATCTGTTCCGGTTGTTGCCTTACAGGTATCAGTAACGTGTGCTACTGTTTTGTATCCGGATGCCGCAATTTCCATATATTCATCCAAGTCTTCATCAGACATTTTTAACAATTCCTGCTCATAAGCATCAAAATCTTTTAAATCTGCCATCTGTCCTTCAGATAATGTTGGTGGTTTCCATCCACCACCAGCAAATACCTTTAGTGCAGAGTATCCAGGGCGCTCCAAAGAGAATACAACCACGTGGTCTACATCAGGAACTGTGATTTTTAAAGATTTTAACTTTGCGTCAATATCTGTAATAGTGCTATATTCTGAAGCATTAATATCAGAGTCAGAACTTACAATACCTGCCGTGTATTCTTCGGATACAGAAGATAAGGTATAAACAGTTTGTTCGTCTGCTTTTATAAATTCTCCATAACCACGGGATACACCATCACCAGTTGTAAATAACAGTGTGGATTCTTTTGATGTCAGATATATACCTGGCTCTAAATCATCAGGGTCAATAACATTGATAGTATCTCTCACAAACCATGTATAGTTAAAATACATAAAATATGACATTTCATAAGTTACAGTGTAAGTACCCGGTGTATGGATATCAAAACCATTCATGTCAACGCTGTTGATTTTAAATGTATGAGGATTATAATCCTGAATCAAGCCTTCTACATCAAAGTCTTCTGTATTAGCGAGAACATTAAAGCTTCGTCCTTCAACTGTGTCTCCAACATGCTCCGGAACGATTCCACCATAACCTTTATTACGTTCCTGACATATAACAGACGGGAAAATCTTATCAATGTCTTTAGAATAAGCTGTTGCCATCTCTTTATCATTGACCATTGTAAAGATAACGTCTAATGTCCATCGATAATCAGGATTGTCATTCAGTTTACATGAATATGAATACTCTACTACAGCATCCTTAGTAAAATCAGCAGTAACATCAGGGGTGTCACAAGTTATAGTTACATTATCATCGTACGGATTATAATGAATGAAATCGTATGTAACATCTCGGGTGTATATTTTTTCATCCTCGTATTCTGTTGTATACGCTTCAGGATAATCTCCAATGACCCATGGCGCATCCTCTGGCTCTGTTTCCGGGATATCTTTATCGTCAACATCAGGGCTTGGAGAAGGCGTCTCTGGCTTCATCATTGCTTCATAATCTGTCTGATAGATTAGTCCTCCAACGTTAATTACAGACATGATATCAATGCCTGTAGACATAAACCCAGAGAATTTCGCAGCTGCTTCTGATGTAGACTCGGCAACAACATTGTAATCTACAGTATCTCCATAGTTAGAGCTTGGCAGTTTAGTTCCATCTTCATTAGCTGCACCGATAATCAATGCTGAACTAACAGAGCCAGGCATATAATCTTTTACGTCAGCATTATTATTACCTGCCGCTCCGACAACCTGCACTCCGGCGTGTACTGCTTTTTCAATCTCAGCAGCTAACACACTGTTTGCCATGTTTGTTTTTGAAGCTAATGATAAATTGATAATGCTTACATTGTGATTCAAAGCATACTCCATACCAGCTATGATACTTGATACAGTACCTCGTCCATCATTGCCCATTGTCCTAATAGATAATACATTTGCATTTGCGTTTTGTCCGACAATCGCATGAAGCATCTTATCTCCATGACCATTGCCTTCCAGTTCATCACCAATCAGAGATACTCTGTCGATAACGTTTGCGCTTTCAGATACACCGGTATCAATCAGGGCAATAACATTTTTTGAGCCTTCTGTCTGTACCATCGGAGCTTCTTCAATTGCGTTTATTGGATTTGCTTCTTCTGTTACAGGGATGCTGGTCTCTTCAATCGGAACCGTGCCATCTACTGTTTCTTCACCTGCAGCTTCAATCGGAGCATCAGGTTCCACCGCGTCAATTACTCCTGTTGAAGCATTATAACTGTAATACAGATAAGCTGTCATTGCCTGCTCTACTGTTGAGTACTGCATCAGATAGATATTATCGTAATTTGCAATAATATGTTCAGTATCAACGATACTGTCCGCATTCTCTGTCATAATAACAAGTCTTGCAGATGAAAATAAATCTGCATCAAGGGAAGAGATTTCATTAGAAACTTCAGTAAAATGTTCGCCAGATTTTGTTGTCTCTTCGGCGTTTACGTCAGGTTCTTCAATGTCAATGTTGTCTATATTTTCTTCTTCGCCTTTTGTATCAGCATCAACGTCCGCATCATGTTCAACAGAATTTGTATCGGTATCTGCATTTTCAATATTAGATTCTGCATCATTGCTGTTGTTATCGCTTCTGTCAATAGCAAGGTCTTTATCTTTATCTTTATCTTTGGCTTCTTCCTCAGAGCTTTCGAAACCATCAAGGATTTTGTTCTCATCCTTGATTTCATCATCAGCAGCAATAGTCAGGTCTTCATTGGCATTAGTACCCTTCTGTTTATCATCACTGCCATCTTCATTCGTAACTTCGACTTCTTTAGATTCAGCTCCATCTTTTTTGTCAGCTTCCTCTTTGACCTCGCCTTCAGTCTCTTCAGTTTTACTCTGCTCCTCGGCTTTATCTTTTCCGGCCTCATCATTAACGCTCAAATCCTCCGCAATATCCTCAGCAGATTCTTTCTTCTCAAATCCAATCTTTACAGTCTTATCATATTCCATAAATACCGGATACTTAAAAGCCTCTACTTTGTTTCCTGCATCAAATCCCACATCTTCAGCGATTTCGGTTCCGGAAGAATCGTCAGTCAGTTCATACAGTTTGATTGTATAACCGTCATCTGCATCTGCCTTCACATTGACAGCATCGTCAGCTTTTGCTTCATATACATATGTATATCCATTATCTTTTGTACTCTCTGATGAGATAAGTACATCATTTTTATCATATACATCTATATACTCCACGCCATCCGTTTTTTTATCCAGGCGGATTCGCTGTTCCTGGTCTTCACCTTCATTAAGTACAACCTTACCTCCGGCTGCTTTAAGTTTAATGAATAAAAATTTGGTTTCGTCTGCTTCGCTCGTACTGCTGTCAGTTGACGTGGATATCTGAGTTACTGTTCCATCATCGTTTACTGTGATATCACTTGCATATACCGTATATGAAGACAGTATTGGTGATGTTGTGGTAATGGCAGCCACTGCTACAGACATAATTCGTCTCATCAAATTGTTCATCGTTTCACTCCTCCTTGTTTGTTATAATTTTCGCTTCCAGCGAATGAGGTTAATTGCATAATTTCCTAAGGAATGGAGGAGTTTCTGTCCGGAGCAAGGCTCCGAATAGATATCCAGCAAACCTTGTATCCGATGCAATTTGATTTTGTATGGCGGAAATACCGCCTGTTTTATGCGGCATTTTTGCCGCTCTGTTCGATGCCTTGCCGTATCGGCTCGGCACCAGATAACTTTCCGGCTTTGCCGGATTCGTCACTTTGGAACATTTGACCCACAGACGACCTTTTATCGGCTGCAGATTTTCCGTTCTCTGTTAATATGCAAAATGAGAAGAAAAATATAATGTTTTTTAAAAAAAATAATTTTGCATTTTTTCTGTCTTTGCTGTCTATTCCACTCTTCCATCCTCCCCTTTTTTCAGCATATTAATCTTGAAACACAAAAAATTCACAAAGAAAGGAACAAAAAAAATATGAAGTTTACAAAAAAGTTATACGAAGGAGCCACACTGTATGGCAACGATATGTACGTTAAGGATATTGACGTCTTACCAGATGCAACCGAATTCAAGTTTCTCGGAGAAGCACCGTATACAGGCATCAAATACTACTATTTGCTGGATATCAACAAATCTTTCCCAAATGTCAGAAGAATTTATATTGATAAAAACGTCCGCGGCATTCAGATGAGAAACCAGTTATTTCCGAATGTTGAGGAAATCGTCTCAGACAACGACACATACAAAAATACTGGCGCCGGAATGCTGATGCGTATTACCGGCAAGAATACTGGCACGCTTATCAATACATTCTGCAAAAAACCGGGCGAGCCTATGGACATGAAAAATGTTGTGGCAATTGCGTCTATGGCTTTTGCTGGATGCAAAAGTGCAAATTTCATCAATATGAAGTTTGAAGATATTTCTTGCGACGTTGATGCATTTAAAGGGTATGAAGGCGTTGGTGACCTGCCTGTTGTAGAAGGCGTTCATATGCTCGGCAATATGGTGATGGAGGTTTGTGACAGGGTACCTGACAGTGCCAAGAGTATCAGTAAAGGTATTGACTTTTCTGGCAGGACACTTACCGTACATGATATATCTATTGTTTCCCGGTTTTATCCCAAGTATTGTCCAAGCAAAGTCATCGTTGACAACGACGGGGTAATCAATCCACAGGATTTGCGTACGGTATTAAGAAGTTACAGAATTGCAAGCATAGAAATCTCTTCCGGCAATCCGTATTATTCAACACATGATGGTATTGTATACAACCATGACCGTACTTATTTATTCGGATGCCCGTCAGGCAGAACTGGAAAGGTTGTTATCCCCGACGGGGTCAAAGAAATCAATGAATCTGCATTTTATGGTTGTAAAATCACAGACATCGTCATTCCAGATTCAGTTACGGAGATTGGCGCATCTGCATTTGTATCAACCGACATTGAGTCCTTTACATTTAGTAAAAGTATGGATACTATTCCGGAGTCAATGTTCAGTTCATGCCGGAACCTTACGGATATAAAAATACCGGCACACATCAGGAAAATTGAAAGATATGCATTCAGCAATATCAAAATACATTCAGTTGAACTTTCTGAAGGTTTAACCGAGATTGGGGGGAATGCATTTATATTCAATCCGGACTGCGATTACGATACTGAAGTTATACTACCAGCGTCAATTAAAAAACTTGACAGCCATAGTCTTTACGGCGTAAAGCACATCATAGTCACAACCGACAGTAACGGAATGCTTCCTCATGACCTGTTTGATGCCATCGGCACAGGCAACAATTCATTCAAGAGGATATCTACAAAGCTGACCGTAGACGGCAAAGATTATCTAATTCCTTTTGCAGGCGGGAAGCTGTCCAAATGGGACGAGTATTTCAAAATGATTCCGTTTGACGAAGACATCATCTGGAATTTTTACCAGGATATTGACGACAGGGAGCCAGACCTTATTAGAAGGTTTCTCATAGAGCTCTACCCAACAATTGATAACCAGAAGGTAAAGACAGAAATCGGGAAAAAGCTCAGAGCCTTTCAGCGAAGTATATTTAAAATGTGTCTTTCCGACACCGACGCTTCCGGCAATAAAATCAATGACAACAGCAATGACAAGTTGTTGCTCAAATATCTGTCATATAATTTATGTACAGAGAACGCGCTAAAAACTCTTGCGAATAATGCAAACAAACTCGGCAAGGTTGATATCAAGGCATATGTCTTACAGTCAATAAGTAACCTTAACGACTCCAAGAAGACTTCTTTCAGATTGTAAACGCACAACAGCCCGGCAGCTTCACTGCCGGGCTTCTCTTTTTTCTTTTTCTTCTCTCTTCTTTTCTCTCCTGCGTCTATCATCTACACACCTACATCCTCTTCCAGATATGCCACTCCATCTTCCGTCTGAATATTTTTTCCGATATTTTTTCAACCAATTTTTTTAAGTTCTTTGAGATATTTTTCTTTTTCATCTTTCTGCCTCCTTTTTTTATTTGTATATACAATATGCAGAAAGGCCAGAAAAAATCAGCACCACAAAAAAAGCGCCTGGGAACCAGGCGCAAATGCTAAATTTCAAAATCAGTTTTTGTATCCATTCTGTTTAATGCATCCAGTGCATACGCTTTCAGCGACAGACCCTCTGTCTTATCAGCAAAGCTGATGATTTTTTCAATCGTTTGTCTGGTGCATATATCCAAGGACAGCATAAATATAAAATATTCAGCTTCATATCGATACGTGCAGCAATTACTGATGATATACTTCTGGTTATCCCTCAGCATATCCAGCATTTCTTTCTTGCTCTGCTTTTCTATGTTACCGTTAACGGCTTTGTATGCACGCATTATAAACTTATATCTTTTCATTATGTCTCTATCGCTGATATACATATACTGCTGCCAGAGCAGCCGGTCATTAATCGGAAGAAATGAGACATAATCGTCCATCTCCTGAAAACGCGACTGGCTTGGTAGGACGTATTGCTTACCGCCAATGTTAACATGTATATCCGCTCCTGAATCAGAAGTATATAGGGACGTGAAAAAGCCGGAAGGAATTTTATTAGTCAGCGTTACGTTTTTGATGTTTCGCAAAGCTCCACTCTCAATCATTCTCACAGATGACGGCAGTGAGATTTTGATATCATTGGTAGTATTAGCTTCAAAAGCATCCGGCCCAATCCGTTCAACTCCTTCGTCAAGCACGATATCTTCCATCGCTTTGCAAGAAGAAAACGCCGAACTCATGATTTCTTTAATGTTTGACGGGATATGGATATGCTTTAGGCTCGGACAGAGACGGAACATTCGTTTACTGATGTATGTCATACCTTTTCCAAAGGTGAGCTTTTCAATATTAGAATCAGCAAATGCTGCAGCCCCAACTTCCGTCACGGAATCCGGAATTACAGCTTCACTTATATTGCAGAAACGAAAAGCATCACGGCCAATTGCAGTCACTCCATCCGGAATTACTACCCTGCCAATTCTGCCGACCGGGCATCTTACCAGGGTTTTCTTATCTGCGGTATAGATTATACCATCGATTGAAGCGTAATACTTATTTTTGGGGCTGATATCAATCCATTCGAACTTGTATCTGCACATATTATAGATGTCACCTGGCACTATAAGTTCTTCGTTATCTACGTATATACGCTTAGGTATATTCGCAGAATAAATCTGGCTTACAAGTTTAATGTTTGTCAGGCTGACGGTCTCTTTTTTAGAGAAATCAACATCTTTATTAATAGATGTAGTACGTTCCGGGATTATATCGCTTGCGGTCATCATAATATTCCCTAACATATGTGCGCCATCCACAACCGGCAACTGATAGATACCCTTGTACTGATAAAACGCTTTATAATCGCAGAGAATTTGTTCTGAAACATTTGTGACATTGCCAGAGCAGCAGTTCACAAAAGCATAGTCTTTGATACGGTTGACATTTTTGAGGTCTATATTCTCTCCTTTTTTTTTGCAGAACGTGTTTTTAAGGATGTATATATCCTGAACGTCGTAATGCTCAATAAGGACATTTCCGGACAGAAAATACTTACTGTCAGAATTTACTCTATTGACATTAGGGAATGTATTATTTGAAATGCTTATATTTCGTACATTCTCACTGATATACAACCTTTCAACACTGGGACAGCGGCAATCACTTTGAATCTTAACTTCTATTACATCACAGTCCTTAAGGCCTTCAAAAAACACTTCCTTAACACCGTCATCAACTTTGATGTCTAATATAGTAACAGTTGTTAAGCGCCGGTTACCATAAAAGGTCACGCCAGGCTGCGGGATTTTTAGTTCAAGCTTTGTCATTATGATGCCTCCTTTCTATTTTTACGAAAAAGATTGGCAGTTCCAAAATTGGTGTCACATGAATGCTTGCCCCCGGTCTGATGTATGTCTGAATACAAAGTTTCTGAAGTTGTCTCTTTCCAAAAATTAGCATATTTTTTGCTCCTTTCTTTTTGTTTGTTTTACGCATTTAATATGCTGAAAGCTGAAGCATGAAAAATGCATCCGGCTGGCATATATGCTGTATGGCGGCCGCCATGCTTTTTTACGGACAAACCTGCCGGCAGCCAGACAAAAAAGAAGCCAGCAAGAACTTGCCGGCTTTTTTCAGTCGCCACTCCAAACAACATCTTTTTCTGTCAGGTTATCCGTAGCCATCACAATCATATCCATCAGCGGTTTAATCGCATTGGCAGCAGTCGCTGTCCAGTAATTGGACATATCGCCTTCATTGACCATAAACTTGATTTCTTTTTCCTCATCATATGTATGATGCAGAATCGCTTCAATTTCTTCTCGTTCAGGGATTTCCTTTCCGTCTCTAAGATATACGGGCTTTGTCCTTTCGGTTTCAATCCACTCTCCGTTTTCATCGGTATACTTCTGCTTGATTTTTTCAATCATATCCATCAGCATCGGGATTGATTCAGCCGGGGTCTTTCCATACAGACCGCGGATTCCGTATTCGGTTTTAATAGGGCCCTGTGTTCCGTCAGCGTAATATGCTGACACTTTATCATGTGCAAATCGCGGGTCACTGTCGGTTGCCTCATAATAATAATGACTGTAGTTGTATGTAATATTGATATGCGCTTCAACCTGTTCTGTCGGCTCTAATTCCCCCGTCATCGGATTCAACCTTGCCGGCACGGTGCCGCCTCTCACATACTGTGAATGTCTCATTTTTGCTGTTTCGTTTGTGACTTTGTTTTTCAGCTCAATATCGTAACTCATATTGACGCTCCTTTCTTTCTTTTAAACATTTTTTTGTTTTCATTTTTAATATGCGTGATTTATGGCGGAGTGGAATTTTTTTGCAGGCTTTTTGACGGGGAATGGGAGGTGTAACCGGGTCGTAAGACTGAAAAAGCCTGACGGACTATCGGAAGCCCGTGACTTAAGTCATGGGTTCTTCACAACTTTCCTACACGAAAAATCTTCTTCTAGTACCTATCCGTTCTTGCTCGCTACTAGGCTTTATCAACTCTCCTCAGGCTTTGCCGGCTCATCCATACCAAACCCCAACCCACAAGAGGTCATCCGACCTCTTTTTCTTTTTATTTTGCATATTATATAAGAACGGACGCGCGAGCGATTTCTTCCTGCCGTTCTGCTCTCCCAGAGCACGAGGCAGCAGCCGGCAATCCCGGAGTGCTGAAAATACAAAACATGAGGAGGAATCCGTCTTGGAAAAACAGATTAAGCCACACAGAAATCTATTTACGCCAACAATCGCGCAGAAAAACAAGCACCTGACCACAACGGCATTGCTGCCAAAAGCAAAATATTACCGGACATATCTGGAGCCGTACTTAAATGATGTCGTATATATAGAATGTGCAAGATGGTATATTAAGCCAGACTTCGTAGACGGCCGCCCCGGTGACCAAATACTTTTGCTAGATGCCATATTGGTATCTGCAAAACACCACGAGATACAGCGCCCTATTCCAATACCGCACATATGGACAGTTGTAGATTCTGAATGGAAGCACCGCGTTCACGTGAATTCAGCAGGCAAACTGTATTTAAAAGGTTTTTTGTATTTTTACGGGCATAAGGGCGTTAAGAATATCGGATTTCAGACACTATATGCAAAGGCGTTACGGTGCTGAAGTATTGAAGAGAGGAACGATTTTATCGCTCCTCTCTTCTCTTGTCTTTTATGTTTTTTTTCTTTTTGTCTTCTGACTTTTCTTTCTCTATTTCTTCAGTCAGTCTTTTTTCTCTTCTTTTTTTTCTATCTTTTCCTGCTGCTCTGCTACTGCGTCAGCAATCGCAGACATGCCAAACGCGGCAACAAAATCAGATACCAAAGCAAGGGCATCATCCTGAAGCAGACCGGAGTTTACGATACTTAGCAAGATTTCTTTGCGGCGGTTGATTCTTCTTAATTTAATCTCAAGAAGGCGTTCACTTAAATGATGTTTATCTACATATTCGCTTAACTCTTCTTTAATGTCCTTCATTAAAAAATGGCAAATCGTAAATCCATTCTCGCGTATACATGCGTTCACATCTTTATTTTTATCATTGATAAAACAGAATACCTTAACCGCTAATCTTAATGACAGCAAGCTATTGCAGCCGCAGTATTTCCAGGTTTCTTCTGTATACTTTGAATCAAATGGATGAAAATTGTAATATTTATTAATTTCGTCAATCCTATCTTCGCTCATTTTCGGGAGGTAGAGCCTTCCTATTGCTGGGCAATTAGATATTTTTTCTAACGGGTCGCTGTCTTTGTCAATCAGATGAACGACAACGTAATCTTTAGATTGCTGCGATGCGGGTAACCATCCTGACTTATGTCTTTTTGGCAATTTTGGAGTTATCGCTTTAATCAGATTTTTTGGAAGTTTTCGGTCTTTAATCCTTACAAGCCCAAACGTGTAGAAATAATCAGCAAAGCATTCATCTTCTATATATTCCATTGATGAAGGGATGTATATAACTCTAAGTTTTTCACATGTTGTAAATGTACCTGATTTAAGATTTTTTAAAGTTTCCGGAAGCTGAATCCTATAAATATACTTATTCCAATCAAACGCATGAGCATCAATCTCCTCAACACCTTCAGGTATTTTGAAATTGCAACATCTTCTTACTGGACTAAATTTAATAAGTTTCTTTCCATCTTTTGAATACACAACTCCGTCAATTGATTTATAATACGGATTACTTTCTGTGATTTCTATGTTTTGAATACAACATGTTCTATAATCAAATAATGAAAAATCAATTTCAGTATCAATATCAAGAACGATAGTTGCTGTACGAAACGTATTACAGCTTTCCATTAAAGCGTTAATTTGGCTTTCATTTTTGATAACTACAACATCAAGCCATGACTTTGTTGATGCAAAGAGTCCGATGTCTCGAGCAATGGCTGTAATCTTTTTATCTGGGAAAACGTATTTTAGTTGTTCACCATCTTCACATGGTTTAACATATGGCTTTACCAGAATTGTTCCAAGTATTCCGTCTTCTTTACATTCTTCTTGCTCATCAACTGGAAAAAGCCATGACTGATAACTACAATTAGTCACGTTGTCAGTATTTATAATATTTTCAGTTTCACATCCAGAAAAGGAACAAGAATTAGAAATCTCTTTAATTCCTTTAAGGTCTACTACCTCGTCTGGTCTTCTGCAAAAGATATTCTCTAAGATTCCTCTGTTCATATCTGCCGCGTCTTTCTTGCTTATTTCGCCACATTTAACCATATCCGCAATATCGTCTGGTAGTCTTACAAGCATATCACTGTTTAAAAAATACGGAGAATCAGATGTGACCTTTCTCACATTTGGAAATGCGTCATGATTAATTGTTATGCTGCACACATCTTTGCAAATATGGATTTCTTCGACATCAGGAAATACCTTATTTCTTTTCAAAAAGAAAAATTCATCAAACCCTCCAAGTATCAAAGTCTTGACACCGGGCTCAATTTCAATATTCTGGCATACTTCTGCTGACGTATTTCCTTCCAGTTCCTCGTCACTCATCCGTGCATCCGGCACGTTATATAGTTTCACCCCCTTCTGCAGTTCTACCTCTTTTCTTACGATTTTTTCAATCATTTTTTTCTACCTCCTGGTATATATATTTTTATTTCCAGGCTTCTCGCCTGGCTCCTTATCAAGAACGGCTCGTCAGAAGGTATTCTGGGGGTGTATGTTTTTCTGTCTTTCTGCACTTCTTTTTGCAGTTTCCGTACACAGAAAAATCCGTTCTTTATTAATATGACAAATAAAATTATTTTTGTAATGTTTTTTACTATTTTTTTTCTTATATATTCAATATGCTGGATTTTAGATTTTTTTTCGCTGTGAAAAAAATATTACAAAAAAGATAAAGCAACGACTCTGATGGCTGACATATAACAGAATTTTGTACAAAAATAAGCATCGCTTAGCGATGCTTATAGACCATATCATAGGTTGACATTACTTTTTCTTTTCGGCAATTTTTCCAGAATATATGCAATAAGAGACAGGTATTCTTTTTCCTGTACGATTTTTAGCATATACTTCAAAATATCAGGCTTCCAGATATCTAGTGTTACCAGTTCAGCCATTGATTCTTCGCTTTCTTCTGCTTTTCTTTCTGCCATTGACCGTACATTTAAGACCAGATAGCGACGGGAAGACTTGGTCTGGTGAAGTTTATACTGCAAAAGTGCAGCATCTTCCTTTCCTATTCCGCTGCCTCCATATTTATATAAATCAGGTGCTTCTGAGTTTTCACCTGAGAAGAATGTATTGATATCATCAGTGAACTTGTTAAAATTACTGCCAGGCTTGACATATCTTGGGATTGCAAGCGGCTTAAAGCATTTCACAGTGAGCACGATTGCTTCCGTAAACTCCTTGTCATCTGTTTCGTAGAACTGGTACATGCTGTAATCAGATAGGCATGGATTCAAAAAATAAAAAATACCTTTTTGTTCGTGTGATTGACCGACGGACAACCGAAGGTTGGCCGCGGCTTCTTCGCGAGGCCAAATTCGCCTCGCAGGACTAACACTATCCCTCTATCCCCTGTTATGGGGATTACCTTTAAAAAATATACTATGCAACAATTTTTGCTGTTGCGGACACCTCCCCGTTTTTTCTATCGGGTACACGGCCTTAAACATTTTACGCATACAAGGTCTTTTGCATGCAACGCCATATGTTTTTTAGTTTTATACTGGCATATACCAGGTGCAAGATTGTTCTTATCTTGTTACATGTATAGTATGCTGAAAAAATATAGTTTTTGACGGAAAAAAGAAAAAAATTTTTATTTTTTTGTTCTCTACGCTTACATCCGACAGACAACTAAATGTGCAAACCTACGCAATGCATATTTAGGTTGGCCGCGGTTTTACGCGCCATTGTGATAATGCTTTTGGGACTGTTACATCTTTAAGTGGGCAATTGACAAACAGGTCATCTTCAATCATAAGCTTTGCATTATCAGGATATGTAAAAGCCTTAATCCCTGAATTTTTAAATATCTTACTCTTCATATGCTCCACAGAATCCGGAAGAATGATTTGTCTTAAAGCTTTACAGCCATAGAATGCGTTGCTCCCAACTACCATTAGCTTACTACCTTCCGAAAAATAAACGTGCTCTAACGATATACTTGATGCAAATGCAGCATCATCAATCATCTCAACAGAATCAGGGATTGTAATTTCCGAGATTTGGCTTGATGTAAAGGAATTTTTAAAAATGATTTTCGTTCCGTCTAAAACCCTTACATGTCCTGTTATTCCAGCCGGGCAGAATAATAATTTTGAACCATCTTTTGAATAGACAATTCCGTCAACTGTTTTATATGCAGGGTTTTCATCGCATATAAGCACGTCTTTTAATATACATAACCCCATTAATTCATGTGTAAAATAAATATCGTTCATTATGCGCTTTCTGTCATTACAGACAAGATGTTCTGTTTCCTTTTTGATATCATACGGTAAAAACCTTATATCTCCCCATTCATTTAGCGTTAAAGTTTTTGTTTCACTGTTATATTCGTACATAGCCTTCGTTTCCTTTCTTTGTTTTTTTGTCTCTTACGATTAATATGTGTAATCATCGCAATTTGTAGAAAAAGGTCGCAGATGCGCCGACAAAAAATATGATACCGCGAGCTATGCTCGCGTGTACCAAGCCCGTAATGGCTGACAAACGACGGCAAAGCAGGCGAATTATCAATGTTGCACAGGCAAGCCCCGGTGTTCCACCGGTTAGGTTCGATATATAGGTAATCAGGCCGTAGCCTGTTTTTCTTCAGGAAAATACGTTTTTCTTCTTTTCTGATGTTGATTGCCGCGTTCCAGTCTCTATTAATAGCGAATTTCTAATATGACAAATAAAAATTTTTTGTAATATTTTTACAAATTCTTTTTTTACATTCAGATTCCAATACTCATCCCAACAATCGCCGGCGCAATCAAAACCACACTCTGCACAAGCAAAGCGAAAGTCAGTATCCATGCGTTACCGTTTTCTTTTGCTTCTTCTTTTTGCATTTTCTGAAAGCAATCTTCTTCGCAAAAATAGAGGTTAACAATTATCATCAAGCCAACCAATGCCATCAGTACAAATCTTGCCTGAAGCGGTATCTTGTTCCGCCCGCTTCCAAACGCAAAATATACCAGCCAAGGCTGGAGCAAAACATATACGGTATCAGAAACTAATATCTTTTTTCTCATTATTTTTTCCTCCTTTCTTTGCGTTTTTTTGTTCTTTTCAGGTCGCTTTCTGCAAGCTGCTACACTCCAAACTTTGCTCCTGCCATAACCGGGACAATCCAAATCGCGATATGTAAACATAGACTGATTGCAAATCGCCAGGGGCTTTTGTTTGCTCTTTTTGCTTCAGCAATCAGATGATTCCAATAGTCTATTTGGCAGTGCAGATTCAGCACGACTAAACCGGTTGCCGTAGCGGTTAAAAGATACAGCATCGTTTCCGTTATATTTTTGTATCCTTTTCCAAATGCAAAATAAGATACGGCTGGCTGCAGCAGAATGTATACGACATCTGAAATCAGCATCTTTTTGTGTTTTGCTATCTTTTTTCTCATTGTACTTTTCCTTTCAATACGGCTCTGTTAGGTATTCTGTCAGCATTTCTGTAGCCTGTTCTACAGTTTTACATCTCCGAAAATCATATTCGTCATCATATTCCAGCAAGCGTT
>ERZ772854.1226-NODE-1226-length-25817-cov-5.425705_pt1 | contig 25817 bp, 20 predicted proteins | sample MGYA00580844_ERZ772854 | MGnify/ENA primary metagenome ERZ772854 (study PRJEB29015, sample SAMEA2737727) | human gut metagenome | biome: human gut; feature: human-associated habitat; material: faeces | place: China | collected 2012 ...
ATGAAGCAACGGCATGTACATGAAGCTTGTCTCTTCCTGTGACACGGTAAATCTGCGTGACAGTATCATTATTATGTAATATATCTGTCACCTGCGACAGATGGTCTGGTTTTATCTCGATTTCAAAATAGCATGAAACAGCACCGCTGATCTTTTAAGGGTTTATTATAGTTGTATATTCTTCAATTATGCCTTGTTTCTCCAGAGCCTGAATCCGGGCTTTTACTGCCACTCTGGAAATACCGGTTTCTTTACCGATATCAGAGTAAGAAATACGTGCATTTTCTATAAGCAACTGGATGATTTTCTGATCCAGTTCATCTAAACCGTTCAGGTACATAAGTGTCCCTCCTGTAAAATAATATCCTCCGGATATTAAATATCATATCATTTATTTAGCTGAAAGTAAACGCGGGCTTGACTTAGCAGCTGTAGCTACATATAATTGTTTCATAACGTAATTTAAAACTTGCGTTTTGAATGTATGGAATAGATTCTGGTGAAGGAAAGAATAAGCGAAATTATAAAGGCTTTGGAGGAATATGATAATGTCAAAAGATGAATATTTGCTCACAGATACGCCTCTTAAAGCGTTGACGGTTTTTGCAATGCCAATGATTTTGGGCAGTTTTTTTCAGCAAATATACAATATGGCTGACTCTATCATCGTCGGCCAATTTGTTGGCTCCTCTGCACTTGCAGCTGTCGGGGCCTGCGCAGCGCTGACCAATGTTTTCATTTGTGTGGCACTGGGGGCAGGTGTCGGTGCCGGTGTGCTCGTGAGCCGCTATTTCGGTGCCAGGGAGTATGGAAAAATGAAAACCATCGTGTCAACGTCTTTGCTTAGCTTTTTAATTCTAAGCATAGTCCTTGGTATTTTTGGCTTTGGCTTTTCCCATTGGATGATGAGCACGTTACAAACCCCTGCCGATATACTGGACGATGCAGTGCTGTATTTGCGGGTCTATTTCGTGGGTTTTCCTTTTTTGTTTATGTACAACATTCTTTCAACGATGTTTACTTCCATAGGCGAATCAAAAATTCCACTGGGACTCCTGATATTTTCGTCAGTCTTAAATATTTTTATGGATCTCTGGATGGTGGCTGGTCTTGATCTCGGCGTGTTCGGTGCGGCGCTTGCAACCTTAATTGCACAAGGAATTTCCGCCGTGTTTTCGCTTCTGATTTTCTTATATCGGATGCGACGATATAAGAGCTCTTTTCAACGATTTGACTGGCGAGAGCTGCATTCCATGCTTCAGATTGCGGTTCCATCAGTTCTCCAGCAGTCTACAGTGTCTATTGGTATGATGATCGTGCAGGCAGTTGTAAATCCTTTCGGCACACAGGCGCTTGCGGGATATGCGGCGACGATGCGGGTGGAGAATGTTTTTTCCCTGATTTTTGTATCTATCGGTAATGCAGTTTCACCATATGTTTCACAGAATCTCGGCGCAAACAAACCTCAGCGTATCAAAAAAGGCTACCAGGCTGCATTGGTGCTGGATGTGTGCTTTGCAGCACTTGCTTTCATCGTTATTGAAACGCTACATACGCAAATTTCCTCGCTGTTTCTTGGTAAAGACGGAACAGCCCTGGCCTATCAGGTATCCGGGGATTATATGAGATGGCTTGGTTATTTCTTCATTTTTATGGGAATCAAAATGGCAACCGATGGAGTCCTTCGTGGTCTGGGAATCATGCGCCCGTTCCTCATTGCAAATATGGTGAATTTGGCGATTCGCCTGTCTGTTGCTTTGATTTTTGCACCGCGTTTTGGTATTGAATTCGTCTGGCTTGCTGTACCAGCAGGTTGGTTTGCGAACTTTTTAATATCCTATGTGGCGCTCAGGAGATCATCAAGTCTATAGTATCTGGCTGTATTTTGCAGAAAGTTTTTTTAAACATGCTATAGAAAAATGTTTTTCATTGGACGTGCTGCTTCAGAAATAGCTGAAAGAGAACGCGGGAAATGAAGGAGGTATCATGAAAATTACTTACATTAATCACAGTGGATTTTTAATTGAGACCAGAGACTGCTACTATATTTTTGATTATTACAAGGGTGAATTGCCGTACCTTGACAAGGAAAAAGAAGTAATCGTTTTTTGCAGTCATTTCCACAAGGATCATTTTAACCCACAAATCTTTGGGATTCTTGATGATATGGGGATGACTTATCAGGCAGTTCTGGCGAATGATATACGAAAAAGGAATCATTTATCGGATCTGAAGATCACATATGTTTATCATGATCAGACTTATAATCTGGATAATGATACCAAAGTTGATACCTTGCTGTCTAACGATAGTGGTGTCGCATTCATTGTCAAAACAAAGGAAGGCACCATTTATCATGCCGGTGACTTAAATGACTGGTATTGGGATGGTGAGCCGGAAGTTGACAACCAGAGACTTACTTCTGCATATCGTGCGGAGATCAGGAAAATCAAGGGTATGCATTTTGATGCTGCATTTGTCCCATTAGATTCGAGACAGGGAGATCACTATGCCGACGGGATCCTATATTTCCTTAAAAATGTAGATTGCAATGTCATTTTTCCAATGCATTACTGGAATGATGCCAGTGTAATTAAGCGGTTCATTACTGAATATCCGCAATATAAGTCACGCATTAAAAACACAGAATGTACAAAAGGAGAAGAAGTATGAAATTTAAGATGATTCACGAAAACTACAATGTGTCAGACCTGGACCGATCTATTAAATTTTACAATGAGGCCCTTGATCTGCACGAGGTGAGAAGAAAGACTACCGATGATTTTATCATCGTGTATCTGAGCAACGATGTAAGTGATTTTGAGCTGGAACTTACCTGGCTTAAGGATCATCCACAGCCATATAATCTGGGTGAATGCGAATTCCACCTGGCATTCCAGGCGGAGGATTACGAGGCTGCGCACAAGAAGCACAAAGAGATGGGATGCATCTGCTTCGAAAATGAAGCAATGGGAATTTATTTCATCGTAGATCCAGATGGCTACTGGCTTGAGATTGTGCCGTAAAGCTGGTTGGGAAATCGAATAAAGCTGGCGTATATTATTTTATAGGGGGGCACTTATGTATCTGGATAATTTAGATGAACTGGATCAGAAGATTATCCAGTTACTTATAGAAAATGCACGTATCTCCTACTCGGATATCGGTGAAGAAACCGGCATTTCCAGAGTGGCAGTAAAAGCCCGGATTCAGGCTATGGAGAAAAAGGGGATAATTGAAGAATATACAACAATAATAAATCCTCAAAAAATCAGTGGTGCTGTATCCAGTTATTTTGAAATTGAAATAAAACCAGATCATTTGTCACAGGTGACGGATATCTTATACAAAGATGATACAGTCACACAGATTTACCGTGTCACAGGAAGAGACAAATTGCATGTACATGCTGTTGCTTCATCAAGTGATGAAATGGAGCACTTCCTGCACAACGTCATTGATACACTGCCCGGCATTATCAGCTGTAGCTGCAATACGATCTTATCACGGATTAAAGATATTAAAGGGTTACGGCTGTAGAGGTCAAATTGAGGTGACGCATTATGGTTTCTTTTGAAGAGAAGGAGAATAAATTTTATTGTTATTATTTGCAATTACAGTGTAGGTAAAGTAAAAGGCAATGAACCAGAAATGGTTCATTGCCTTTTGTGCGGTATGGATTACTTTAATTTTTGTTATTCGTTGCTCATATTTTCTTTCTGCCGTATAATAGAACCAATCAGATTAAAATTCAAATGATGAACATACAAAAGATTTCCTATGAACACAAGTTTATAACCAAATGAACGGAAATAGGAACCTTTATTATTACATAATGTTCAACAAATGAACTCTACACGACAAAAATAGAAAAATATAAAACATGCACAAACTTAATACACGAAATTTGTTCATTAATTTAACACAAAATGATTGACTACTAGGGGGATTTGCGTTAATATAATTAATGCAAGGAGACGAGAAATGAACACTACAGAATGTTAATGATTCGAACACATCGGTCTTAAGTTTAATAAAAAAACACAAAAGGTAGGGACAGCAATGAGACGTGGAATGAATAGCATGGAGATGCAGAAGAACAATCGGATCCTTGTTTTTAAAACTCTTCAGGAGAAAGGCATGATGACCAGAGCAGAGTTAGCCGTAGAGTTAAACCTGCAGAAAGCAACGATCACCAATATCATCAATGAGTTTTTTGAAATGGGGATTGTTGAAGTAAATGGTGAGACTGCCGCTGGACGAAGAGGCGAGAAGCTTAATTTGAAACTGGATGACATTTATACAATGTCCATAGGAATTACTCGTAAGGATTACCAGTTGGCGATTTTTGATCTTAGCGGCAATATGATTAAACACAGCTGCTGCAATTTTCAAAAAGAGAATGGCTTCCGGGAAATTGTTGAAAACCTGAAAGCCGATGCGGTGAAAATGGCAAATGAATATGGAAATAACCGTATCCTTGGAATCTGTCTGGCAGTGCCTGGACTGTTTATCAACAGACCGGAGAAGAATGAAGAAATCTTCATGGTTTCCGAATTCGAAGAGCTAAGCCAGATCAATGTGAAAGCTGAACTTGAAAAAGCACTTGGCAGAAAGGTTATGATCAAGCATGACGCCAAACTTTCCGCTTACGCAGAGTGGAGATGTGCAGAGGAAATCAAAGGTCAGGAGCGGGGAAGTCTGGTAGTGGTACGATCCAGAGGATTTGGTATTGGTACCGGATGTGTTGTAAATGGAAATATTATGAATGGTCATTTGGGGCTTGCCGGTGAAGGTGGTTACATGGGAATCAATTATAACCAGGCAAGGGGAAATAAAGGAACCTTTGAATATTGTGCAGGTTCAGAAAGCGCGGCACGATATGTGAAAGAAAGGTTATTCGAATTTCCAGACACTATTTTAAATGAGAAAAGTACATATCTGGAAGTATTTGATGCATACCGGAAAGGGGATGCACTGGCCACATGGGCAGTACATAAAGTAGCCTGGATGCTGGGATATGGAATTGCCAATATTATCTATCTGATCAATCCAGATTGTATCATTATTGGACCTGATTATCCGGATACAAAAGATTTTGTAAACAAAATCCGGGAGGCTATTCGAAATTTTGTACCTGCATTTGTGGAAGAAAATGCTTCTATAAGATATTCAAAAATCAGTCAGGATTCTTTCCTGTTGGGTGGATTTTACTATACATTTGATAATCTCTGCAGAAGAGATAATATATTTGATCTGATCCGAAGCGCAAAAGATGCGCGGTGGAAACCAGCCTGAAATCAGGCAGTGAAACATGTACTGATCATCTGATTATAACAAAATATGGGAACCTGCTAATGGAATCCGGAGTCCATGAACATCTTTTCGAAAAGTTATAATCAGAAGATAAAATAAATGAGCAGAAACGTAAAAAAAGGAGAAGAATCGAAATGAAAAAAAGAAATCTCGCATTAGCAATGGTACTGGCAATGGCAATGACAACAATGGGAAGCGCAACTGTATTTGCAGACGATGCATCTGATGATGCAGCTGGAAACGACTACACAATCGCATATGTACCGACCACAATGAACAACCCATTCTGGACCGCAATGCTTGGCGGTATCAAAGAAGAGATGGAAGCAAAAGGAATGGACGTTGATTCCCAGCTTGTAACAGTTGATGCAAACAGCGATCAGGCAACCATGAACAACTACGTAAACGACTTAATCGCTCAGGAAGTTGATGCGATCATCCTTGCTCCTATGGATTGTACAGCAGTAACAGAGGCTCTTCAGGCTTGCGAAGATGCTGGAATCCCGGTTATCAACGTAGACACAGCAGTTGATGCATCCGACAAAGTTGTTAGTATTATCGCTTCCGATAACTACAAAGCAGGTGTTGAGTGTGCAAACGATATGATGAGCAAACTGGACGAGGGTTCCAAGATCGCAGTTATGGATCAGCCATCCGGAACAGCTTGTGTACAGCGTGAGCAGGGCTTCCTTGATACAGTTGGTGATTACTTCGAAATCGTATCTACAACAGATACAGAAGGTGACACAGCTAAGACAATGACAGCAGCAGAGGATGTTTTAACAGCTGATGATGACCTTGCAGCATTCTTCTGCATCAATGATATGGGCGCTCTTGGATGTGTACAGGCCGCTCAGGCAGCAGGCAAAGATGACATCCTGATTTATGGTGTTGATGGTAACCCGGACTTCATGGGATATGTTGCTGACGGTTCTGCTACAGCATCTGCAGCTCAGCAGCCATCTGTAATCGGACAGAAAGCTCTTGACGCAGCAATTGATACTCTGGATGGCAAAGAAGTAGAGCATGACCAGACTGTAGACGTAGTTCTGATCAACAAAGACAATATTGCTGATTTCGATGTAACAGATTGGCAGTAATCCATAATCCGTTATTGTCTCGAAATATCGGAAGACAGGAATGAAAACTGGCTGCCAGAGAGTGAAATCTCTGGCAGTTTTTCAGAGGAGCACAAATATGCAAAAAGAACTTTTACGTATGGAAAACATAGTAAAAACTTTCCCCGGTGTTAAAGCGTTGAACAATGCAGCAATCACAGTTCACGCCGGAGAGGTTATGGGATTTATGGGTGAGAACGGAGCCGGTAAATCCACACTGATGAATGTTCTGGGCGGTGTTTTTCCGGCTGATTCAGGAGACATTTATATTGAAGGAAAAAAAGTAGCAATCCATTCAATTCATGAATCTCAGGCTCTGGGAGTTGCATTTATCCATCAGGAACTTGCGCTGGAGCCATATCTTACAATTGCAGAGAACATCTTTCTTGGAAGAGAGATGAAGAACTCTTTTGGTATGGTAAGTAAAGATAAAATGGCAGAAGCCGCAAGACCATTTCTTGAGAGAGTTGGTCTTGATGTAGACCCAAATGAATTTGTAGGAAGACTTTCTATTGGACAGCAGCAGATGGTGGAAATTGCAAAATCATTTTCACTGAATGCGAAGATTTTAATTTTGGATGAACCGACATCTTCTCTTTCTGAAAAAGAGGTAGATGTGTTGTTTGATACAGTACAAGACCTTAAGAAACAGGGAATGGGCATTATCTTCATCACACATAAGATGGCAGAGGTATTCCAGCTTTGTGATGCAGTTACCATTATGCGAGATGGAGAATTTATGGGAGAACGTCAGTCAGCTGAATGTTCAGAGAGTGAGCTGATTTCCCTGATGGTAGGTCGGGACCTGGGTAACTACTATGTTCGTACTTATAATAAACCAGGCGACATCATGATGGAAGTTAAGAACATTAATGCAGGAAAAAGAGCAATTGACTGCAGCTTCCAGGTAAGAAGCGGAGAGATACTTGGTTTCTACGGACTGGTAGGGGCCGGAAGATCTGAGCTTATGAAAGCAATCATGGGACTTGATCCTATGGATTCCGGAGAGATTTATCTGAACGGAGAAAAAACAAAGAAACATGATCCGGCGTACATGCAGAAACATGGTATTGCCCTTGTTCCAGAGAGTAGAAAGACAGAAGGTCTTTTGTTAAACAATACCATCAAGTTCAATACTACACTTGCTGTACTGGATCGTTTCATTAAGAATTTGGTAGTAAATACCCGAAAAGAAGATGAGATCACAGAGGACGGAATCGAGAAACTTCACATTAAGACTCCTTCATCTCTTGTAAACTGTTCTACTCTTTCAGGTGGAAATCAGCAGAAAGTACTGCTGGCGAAATGGCTGGCTACTGATCCGAAGATTCTGATCCTGGATGAGCCGACTCGAGGAATTGATGTCGGTGCAAAAGCAGAGATTTATACCATCATCAACAACCTGGCGAAACAGGGACTGGCAATCATTCTGATTTCTTCAGAGATGCCTGAAGTAATGAACATGAGTGACCGAATGATGATCATGAGAGAAGGTCACATCATGGGTGAGTTAAGTCACGATGAGTATGATCAGGAACGGATTTTGAAGTACGCTATGGGGGTATCCAACAATGAATAATAAAAAATCACAGAGCTACGTAGGCCGGGCTGTAAAAAACTATTTTTCCCAGAACTGGGGAATCTTATTAGGCTTAGCAATTCTTTGCGTAATCTTTTCCATCTTTGGAAATAACTTTTTGACACAGAAAAACATTCTTAACCTGTTAAGAACATGTGCAACAAACTGCTTCCTTGCAATCGGTGTTCAGATGGCAATCATCCTTGCTGGTATCGACCTGACCGGTGGTGCACTTGCAGCGTTGAGTGGTGTTATGACCGTTGCAGCTTTCCAGTGGTGGGGATTCCCGGTACAGCTTGCTGTTCTTATGGGTATTCTGATTGGTGTTGTAATCGGTTTACTGAATGGTGTAATTGTTGCTTACACAGGAATCCATCCATTCGTTGTAACACTGGCAATGCAGTCCTTCTGTCGTGGTACTGCTTATCTGGTAGCAAACGGATCTCCTGTAACAGCTTATGGTAACGATGGTTTCGCAAAAATCGGACAGGGTTCTCTTGGACCAGTTCCGCTTCCAGTTGTATATATGATCATTTTCCTGATCCTGGACTATTTCTTCCTTAATAAAACCCAGACAGGACGTCATATCTATGCAGTTGGTGGAAACGAAGTATCCGCTCGTTTCTCCGGTATTAATGTAAAGAAGATTAAAATTCTTGTATGGACAATCAGTGGTGCGCTTGCTGGCTTCTGCGGTGTAGTTCTTGCTTCCCGTCTTGCTTCCGGACAGCCATCCACAGGCGAAGGTTATGAGACAGATGCGATTGCAGCAGCAGTACTTGGTGGAACCTCTTTCTTCGGTGGTACCGGTTCTGTAGGTGGACTTCTGATCGGTGTTCTGATCATCGGACTTATTTCAAATGGATTAAACTTAATGCATGTCAACTCTTATTGGCAGTTTGTATTAAAGGGAATTATCATCATCGCAGCAGTTTATGTTGATATGGTGAAACAGAAAAAACAGAACGCAGCAAAATAATCATATAAATTCAAAAAGGAGACTAAACAAATGGACAGCAAGAAGAAAAAAGAGTTGGAGTTATGGGCTGCAAAAATTCGTAAAACAGCTTTGCAGACAATCCAGACTGCAGGTTCCGGACATATTGGAGGATCTTTCTCCATCTGTGATATTATGTCAGTACTGTATTTCGACAAAATGAATGTAGATCCGGCAAACCCGGACAAGCCAGACCGTGACAGACTTGTTCTTTCCAAAGGACACTGCTCACCGGCAATGTATGCAACATTAGCTCTCAAGGGATTTTTCCCGGTAGAACATCTTTCTACATTCCGTAAACTGGACAGTGATCTTTCCGGACATGTAGAGATTCATGTGCCAGGTGTTGATATGTCTGCGGGTTCTCTTGGACAGGGACTTTCCACGGCTCTTGGAATGGCTATGTATGCAAAGGCAAATAAGACTGGAAACCGTGTATTCTGTATCATGGGAGATGGTGAAATTCAGGAAGGCCAGGTTTGGGAAGCTGCTATGTGTGCAGGCTTCTATAAAGCTGATAATCTGATCGCATTTGTAGATAATAACAATCTTCAGCTGGATGGCTCTCTGGAAGAAGTTATGTCTCCATACCCGATCGGTGACAAATTCAAAGCATTTGGCTGGAATGTGATCGAAATCGACGGACATGATGTAGAGCAGATCGCAGACGCTGTAGAGCTTGCTTCTGTAGTAACCGGAAAACCTACTGCAATCGTAGCACATACTATTAAAGGCAAAGGCGTTTCCTTATTTGAAAATAATGTTGACTTCCACGGCGGACAGCCAAAACCGGAACAGTGGCCGGCATGTTTTGCTGAATTGGATGCTAGACTTGCGGAACTGGAGGACTGATAAAATGGGAGAGAATATTTCAACAAGAGTAGCATATGGACGTGCATTAGCTGAATTTGGTGCAGATGAGAACATCTATGTATTTGACGCAGACTTAAAGAAATGCACCATGACACTTTATTTTTCAGAGAAATATCCGGAACGTTTTTACAACATCGGTATTGCTGAGGCAAACATGGTAGATGTAGCAGCTGGTTTTGCAACATGTGGAGCAACTGCTCTGGTACATACATTCGCTATTTTTGCAGCAGGCCGTGTTTATGACCAGGTAAGAAACAATGTCTGCTATCCAGGATTAAATGTAAAGGTAGTAGGAAGCCACGCTGGCCTTACAGTTGGTGAGGATGGTGCAACCCATCAGGCTCTTGAGGACATCAGCCTTATGCGTACAATTCCGGGAATGACTGTAATTGTTCCATGTGACGCAAATGAGACTCGTCTTGCAACAAAGGCTATGCTTGATTTCCAGGGGCCATGCTATTTCCGTACAGGGCGTCCGGCAGTTGAGTGTGTAACTGATACAATTGAGAATTACTCATTTGAGATTGGCAAAGGCGTACAGCTGAAAGATGGTAAAGACGTTACAATCATTGCATGTGGCCTTATGGTTCAGGAAGCTCTGAAAGCACAGAAACTTTTGGAGGCTGAGGGAATCAGTGCAAGAGTTATTGATATGCATACAATTAAACCGATTGACCGTGATATCATTCTCAAAGCAGCAGAAGAGACCGGTGCAATTGTTACAGCAGAAGAGCACAATGTGATCGGCGGACTTGGAGCAGCTGTTGCAGAAGTTCTGGTTCAGAACAAGAGTGTTCCGACTGAGTTTGTTGGAGTTCAGGATACATTTGGACATTCCGCTTCTCCGGCAGAGCTGCTGAAACATTACGGATTAACCCCTGAGAATATTGCTGAGAAAGCAAAGAAAGCAATTTCCAGAAAATAATTACAGGAAAGAAACGGTTAAGCAAATGGCAGAAAGTTATGTAATTGGAGTTGACTTCGGAAGTGATTCTGTTCGTGCGCTTATTGTAAATACAGAGACTGGGGAAAATGTTGGACAGGGTGTTGCCTGTTATCCACGTTGGAAAGCTGGACTCTATCAGCATCCGGAGTACAGCATTTTCCGCCAGCATCCATTAGATTATCTGGAATCTTTGGAAAAATGCATTACGACAGCACTGGCAGAGCTTACCGAAGAGCAGAAAGATCATGTGATTGGAATTGGAGTGGACACTACTGGTTCCACTCCGGTTCCGGTAGATAAAAATGGAACTCCGCTGGCGCTGCTTGATGAGTTTGCAGAGAATGAAAACGCCATGTTTTTCCTCTGGAAGGATCACGCTGCAGCTGCTGAGGCGGACGAGATAAACAAGTTATTCAGGAACAACAGTGAGAATGACTATACCAAATACCAGGGAGATTACAGTGCGGAATGGTACTGGGCAAAAATCCTTTATGCAGTGAGACATGATGAAGCAATCCGCCAGGCAGCTTATACCTGGGAGGAGCATTGTGACTGGATGACTGGTATTCTTTGCGGGGAAACAAGACCGGAGAAAATTTATCACAGTGCGTGTGCAGCTGGTCATAAGGCTTTGTGGCACAGCGAGTGGAACGGTCTGCCGGCAGCTTCTGTTCTGGAACAGCTGGATCCGTATCTGGTACAGGTTCGCGAGCGGTATGGAAATGCACCGCAGCCGTCTACTGTGAAGGTTGGAACTCTTTGTCCGGAATGGGCTAAGAAACTGGGATTAAAAGAGAGTACTGTGATTTCAGGAAGCTCTTTTGATGCTCATGCAGGCGCTGTGGGTGCTGGTATTCAGAAGAAGACTTTTGTATGTACGATGGGAACTTCTTGTGTGGATATGTTCGTGGAGAAGCCGGAGAACCTGAAGGGAAAAGATATTCAGGCGTACTGTGGACAGGCTGAGAATTCCATTTTGCCTGGATACGTAGGCGTGGAGACCGGACAGGCGGCTTTTGGAGATATATTTGCATGGTTTAAGAGGCTGTTGGAGTGGCCGCTGACAGAACTTGCAGCTGATGAGAATTCTGGTATTTCAGATGAACTATACAAAAAAGTCGAAGATCGGATTTTGGTTATGCTGCAGAAGAAGGCGGAAGAACTTCCGGAAGAGCCATTCCCAATTGCACTGGACTGGTTTAATGGACGCCGTTATCCAAATACAGACGATTTCCAGAGATCTGCCATTTCCGGATTATCGCTGGGAATGGATGCGCCGTATCTCTACCGCAGTCTTGTGTTTGGAGCTGTATGTGGTCTGTACCGTCTGATTGAGGGCTTCGAGAAACAGGAAATTGATATTGAAAAGATGATCGCGGTAGGTGGAATTTCTAAGAAATCACCTTATGTTATGCAGATGTTGTCTGACCTAAGCGGACGTGAGATACACATTCTGGACAGTGACCAGACATGTGCACAGGGAGCCGCTATGTATGCTGCTGTGGGAGCTGGAATTTACGAGACATTGGAAGTGGCAGCAGAACATATGGCTGCGAAATGTATTAAGATTTACAAACCGGATTCTGAGAAGAAAGACTGGTATAAGAAACATTACCAGGAGTATCTGAAACTGGCAGAAGCGGTTAATAAATTAAGCTGAAGATAGAAATTGCTATAAAATTTTGAAAAAACCTCGGAAAATGCAGGCTGGTATTCAGGAAAGGTGAGTACCGCCTGTATTTTTGGCTTCTTTAATAGTGCTGTCGCCGGTTGGCAAGAATAGTGTGAAAGAATAATTGTAATATTGTTTTAATGTTTACGGCAACAAGATATCAGAAAAGATGGTGTAATTAAACTTTGCGAAATGAAGTTTATAGACGAATCCTTTCTCAAACACATTCTAAAAAGAGAATGGAGATCAAAGTGTAACGTACATCTTGCGGAAAGCCTTTTTCAAACAGGCTCTAAGGTAGTCAAAAGTAAAAAAATGTTATATACTTATGCTATGAGAATATGGAAACGGATAAGGAAACAGGAGGTAACTATGGGCAGATATCTGAATCCGGGAATGGAGAGCTTTGAAAAAAGCGTAAATTCTGAAATCTACGTAGATAAAACTGGTTTGGTCGGATACACGAATCGGGTAATGAATACAGTGCAGGGATATGTCTGCGTCAGCCGCCCGCGGAGGTTTGGAAAATCCATGGCTGCGAATATGCTTACGGCATATTACAGCAGAGGCTGTGATTCCAGAGAAATATTTTCCAAATTTGAAATATCCGAGAGTCCTGATTTTGAAAAGTACAGAAATAAGTATAATACCATTTTTTTGAATATGCAGGAGTTTCTGAGTAGAAGCGATAGTGTTGAAGCATTGGTTGACCGGGTAAAAAAACTTGTTTTGCGGGATCTGAAGCGAGAATATCCGGATGTGGATTATTTTGACGATACGGATCTGGTGGAATCCATGCAGGATATTTATGAGACTGAGAAGTGTCCATTTGTTGTTATTATAGATGAGTGGGACTGTATTTTCAGGGAGTTCAGGCAGAATAAGGAAGCACAGGAGAAATACCTGGATTTCCTGAGAGACTTGCTGAAGGATAAGGCATGTATTCACTTAGCGTATATGACGGGTATTTTGCCAATAAAGAAATATGGAACCCATTCTGCATTAAATATGTTTGATGAATTTTCCATGATAAATCCAGGCCCTCTTGCACCGTATGTGGGTTTTACTGAGGTGGAAGTGGAATATCTGTGCCATAAATACAGGATGGATATGGAAGAAGTAAAAGCCTGGTATGATGGATATTCATTTTCTATGGCGGCATCTGTTTATAGTCCGCGTTCTGTTGTAAACAGTATGCTCTTCGGAAAAATAGAGAATTACTGGAATCAGACGGAAACATTCGAGGCCCTGCAGGTTTATATTGATATGAATTTTGATGGCCTGAAGGATGATGTTTTGAGCATGATTGCAGGGGAAAGGATTCCGGTTAATACGGGAAGCTTTACCAACGATATGACAACCTTCCGAACAGAGGATGATGTATTGACATTGTTGATTCATCTGGGGTATCTGGCTTATGATTCGGAGAATAAGGTGGTGAAGATTCCGAATAATGAAGTGCGAAATGAGTATGTTAACAGTGTAGCTGCATCGGACTGGGGCGAGGTATCAATTGCGCTGAAGCAATCTGCTGACACGTTAAATGCAATCTGGCAGAGACGGCCACAACAGGTTGCGGAAGGAATACAACTGGCTCATTTTGAAACGTCTCATATTCAGTATAATGATGAAAACGCCTTGAGTTATACGATTTCTCTTGCTTTATATGCTGCAAGGAATTTTTATACAATGCACAGGGAATTGGCTGGCGGAAAGGGATTTGCGGATATTGTATTTATTCCACGTAAGAAATTTCAGGATAAACCGGCACTTGTGGTAGAGCTGAAATGGGACAAGAGTGCAGATGGGGCAATCAGCCAGATTAAAAGAAAAGAATATTGCAGAAGTCTGGAAGAATATGCTGGAAATGCACTTCTGGTTGGAGTGAATTACAATAAGAAAACAAAATTACATGAATGTATGATTGAAGAGTATAAATTTTGAAATATAAGATATAAAAATGTATATTGATCGAGGCTGTCAGGAGTGTGAACGGACAGCCTCGATTGTTTGTGACTTTCTCGATGTTCAATTTTTTATCCAATTTTCATTTTGATAAAAATTAATTGAAATAAACTGTGTAAATTATTGCATAAAATGAATTTTAAGACTTTAATTTTGTAAAAAACATCCAAAAAAGATTGTAATGTAATGGCAAATGATATACTGTTGCTACATACAATAAGAAATACAACATAATAACAGGAAGAAAAATAGTTTGTATGAAAGTGAAGGAGGCGATTGTTTGGCTAGTATAAAAGAAGTAGCACAGAAGGCTGGAGTTGGTGTTGGTACGGTATCGAGGGTTTTAAATTCTACAGGGTATGTATCGGATGAGACACGAATTAAAGTAGAGACCGCAATGAAAGAATTAAATTATATTCCAAATGAACTTGCAAGAAATTTGTTAAGTAAGAAAAGTGGAATTGTCGCAATTATTATTCCCAAAATATCACATCCGTTTTTTGCAGAGGTAGTTTTATATGCTGAAGCAGAACTAATGAAAAAGGGATATAAGACAATGATCTGTAGTACCTACAGTGAGCAGAACTACGAAAAAGAATACATTAATATGTTGAACAGACATATTGTGGATGGGATCATAGCAGGAAGCCATATGCTGGATTTTGAGGAATATCAAGGTGTGCAGGGACCCATTGTTGCGTTGGATCGTTTTTTGGGTGAAAATATTCCTGTTGTTTCAACAAATCATAAGATTGGCGGAAAATTGGCGGCAGAGGAATTGGTTAGAAATAATTGTCGTTGTGTGTTACAGATTCAAGGCGCTCGAGTAGTTGATTCTCCGTCACATGAAAGGCATTATGAGTTTGAGCGATACATGAAAAAACGTGGTGTGACTGTTTATTCCCATGAAATGGACTGGAATGATTTTGATTATGGACAGTATGATGTAATGGCAGATATGCTTATGGATAAGTATCCGGATATTGATGGGATTTTTGCAGTGGATATGGTAGCAATTGCATGTATAAGACAGCTATTAAAACGCAAGAAAAAAGTTCCAAGAGATGTAAAGGTAGTAGCTTATGATGGAACTTATGTAGCGAAAGTTGGAGTTATGAACCTGACTGTTGTACAGCAGCCTATTGAGGAGCTGGCAAAACGTGCAGTTAATATTTTGCTTAATATGATACAGGGGAAAAAGTATCATAATAAAAAAGTGTTTTATGAGCCTACGTTACTTCTGGGAGATACGACAGATGATAAAGAATAAAACGTGGAAGAAAGTGTTACAATTTATCCTAATTGAATTTGTGCAAAATAAATAAAAAATATAAAAATGGAACGGATTCCATATAAAACTATTGACAAAAATAAGAGCAGAGTATATACTCGTAACCATAAAGGATGAGCGCACATCTAGGTAACTCGTATCAAATAATGTATTGGAGCTAAGGATTTCTGAAAGGAAATTCTTTTTAAAACACAAATGTGGAAACCTTTCCGCGTTAAGGTATGGAGGTTTTAGAATGAGAAAAATGATGAAAAAAGCGATTGCATTAAGTCTTATAGCAACAATGTCTATGTCAGCAGCTACTATTGTTCATGCAGAAGATGAAGTGACTCTTAGAGTATTAAACTGGGGAAATACTGATGAGGAAAAGATTGCAAATGATGCCATTGCTCGTTTTAATGAGGAAAATCCAAATGTAAAGGTGGAACAGACTTGTGTACCGGTTGAGTCATGGTCAGACTTTATTCAGAAGTGGATTACCATGTGTACTTCAGGAGAAGCTCCGGATGTAATCAGCCTTGGTCTGGAAGCTGTTAATATGGCTGTAAGTAATGATTTACTGGTACCACTTGATGACATTATTACAGATGATGAAGAACTTACGGCTAAGAAAGATCAGTATGCACCATCTTTACTTGAAGGTTTTACTGTAAATGATTCTCTGTATGGTCTCCCGAACGGAACTCAGACAATGGTAGTTTATTATAATAAGCATATGTTTGATGATGCTGGTTTAGAGTATCCACAGGATGGATGGACATGGGATCAGTTCAGAGAAACTGCTGAGAAGCTTACCAAGGATGGTGTTTACGGATTTTGTTTCCCATGCACTTATTTCCAGCTTACACCGTGGTGGTCAACTAACAATGCAGCATTAGTTGGTGAGGATGGCGAGACACCTACTGTTAACAGTGAAGGTATTGTGGAAGCAGTAGATTTCTTAAATGGTATGTATAAAGATGGTATTTGTCCAGAACCAATCAGCTCAGACGGATACTCCATGTTTGCAAATAATCAGGTTGCTATGGTTGGTGCTGGTCGTTGGGTATTAAATACCTGGCAGGATGCAGGATTAACAAATGATGATTTTGATTGCGTTCAGTGGCCGGTAAAAGAGAAAGACGGTTCTGTATATGGAGGATCTGCATGGTGCATTGGTTCCACAACAGAGCATCAGGATCTTGCAATTGAGCTGTTAAAAGAAATGGTATCTGATGAAACATTAACAGCTGTTGCAGCAGGTGGCCAGCAGGTACCGCCAACAGAAGCATTGGCAACATCTACAGATATTATGGGAACATGCCCTGATAATATTATGGGAATCTGGAAAGCAGTTACAATTGCAGATCCAATTGCGGCTCCAAGTTATTTCGGAGATCTTGAGCAGACTTTCTTACGTGAGTTGGAGGAGGTGTTCTCTGGAGCGAAAGAACCTCAGGCAGCAATGGATGAAGCGCAGGCTCAGATTGAGAGCGCAATTCAGTAAAAGATATGGCCAGGAGGGATTTATCCTCCTGGCATACTGTAAGACCGTTTTATCCGTAAAGGAGGAAAAAATCGGTGAATAAGAAGAAAAACAGACATAAATGGGATAAAAAAGAGTTAAAAGCAGCGTATCTTTTTACACTTCCATCATTTATTGGCTTTATGTGCTTTGTACTCATTCCAATTATATGGGTAATTGTAATTTCGTTTCACAAATACAACGTGTTTACAGGTGCCAGTACTTTTGTAGGGATGGAAAATTATAAAAAAATATTTACAGATGTCAGATCTTTAACTGCTCTGAAAAATACTTTATGGTACACCATATGTTGTTCATTGGGAAATACAGCAATAGGACTTATTTTGGCTGTGCTGGTTGATAATATTCTGCCCAAAAAAATAACGGTATTTTTTAGATCTATTTATTTCTTTCCATCATTAGTGGCACTAACGTTTGTGGCAATTATCTGGCAAGCCTTTTTTCAGACGGACGCAGGGGTTATCAACTATTATCTGGGACAACTTGGAATCGCTAAAATTGGATGGTTGAATGATCAGGCTTATTCTAAACTGTCTGTTTTGATTCTGGATACCTGGAAAAACTCTGGCATGTCAATGCTTTTGATATTAGCAGGACTACAGAATGTAGACCAGGGACTTTTGGAGGCTGCCAGCATTGATGGCGCGAATGTAGTACAGCGCTTTTTTAAGATAATTATTCCAGTAGCATCACCACAGATATTTTTTGTTCTTGTTATGAATGTAACAGGCGCACTGAGAATATATGAATCTATTTATGTATTGACGAACGGAGGACCGGGAGATTCATCAAGAAGCTTGGTTATGTTGATTGCTGAAAAGGGATTTACATCGTTTGATTATGGAACAGCGTCGGCACTATCAATTATGCTTCTGATTCTTATTGGTATTGTAACGGTATTTCAATTTGTAGGAAGCAGGTGGTGGGTGCATTATGAATAAGAAAATACATTTATTTGGGAAAACAATAAAAGTAAGCCATATCCTGCTGACTATTATCATGTTTGGTATAGCATTTTTGATGATTGCACCATTTCTTTGGGTGCTTTCAGCATCATTCAGAACATATAGTGAAGCAATTTCATTACCACCTAAATGGCTGCCTCCATTTTTTACAGAAATGAGATTAGGATATTTTAAAAAATTATTTTCAAATACTATTCCGTTTTTTGTATTTATGAAGAACAGCTTAAAAATAAGTGTGATTATTACACTTGGCATGAGTCTGCATGGTGCTATTGCAGGATATGCATATGCAAAGTTTGATTTTCCAGGAAAAAATATTATGTTTGCATTGCTGATGGTTGCAATGATGGTTCCAGTTCAGGTTACGATTGTAGCACTGTACAAGATCATGACGATGCTAGGAGTGATTAACACATCCTGGGCAGTTACGCTTCCATCAATTTTCGGTGCAAGTTGTCCCGGTCTGGCAGGTGCATTTGGAGTCTTTATGATGAGACAGTTCTTTATGGGAGTTCCTAAAGAATTGAATGAAGCAGCTGCAATTGATGGCGCAGGACCAATCAGAACATTTATTTCAATTATGCTGCCAATGGCGAAATCAACATTGGCATCGTTAGCAATTATTGTGTTTACATATTCTTGGAACGATTATTTTACAACATTTATTATGATCAATGATACGGAGAAACTTACACTTCCAGTCGGAATTTTGTCAATAAAACAGCCGTTCTCAACAGGAGACAATGTAGTATTTGCAGCAGTAGTTCTTGCTATTCTGCCAGTTCTTATTGTATTTCTGATTGGACAGAAATGGATTGTCAAGAGTATGACCCATGTAGGAGTGAAAGGATAATAAATAATATAACAGGAGGCTAATGACATGAACAAAGATTTATTACATTCCAAGGTTGAGCTGTTTGAAACAGGCGGAGAGATTTCTTATCAGGGAGATGCAAACGTGGCAAAATTCCTTCTTGGTGGAATCGGAACAGGAAACATTGCAGTAGGTGCAAGAGGACAGTTATTAGATTGGGAAATTTTTAACTGGCCTGGAAAGGGACAGTTTGTACCATTCTCTTTCTTTGCAATTCGTACAAAGGAAGAGGGAGAAGAACCTGTAAGCAGAATTCTTGAATCAAAAATCAAACCCCCATTTTATAAATCCCATGGATTTCTGAATGGCGAGTTAGCAGGAATTCCAAGATTTGAAAAATCCAAAATGGTTGGAAAGCAGCCATTTGTTTATGTAGATTTGGAAGACAGTAAAGTTCCGGTAAAGGTTCGTATGGAAGCGTATACACCTTTTATTCCGCTGGATGCAGACAATTCTGGTATTCCAACAGCAATTATAAAATATAAAGTGTCTAACCCGACAAACAAACCTATTGATGTGTCTGTTGTTGGTACAATGGCGAATGTAGTTGGCTTTGATGGATATGATGTTTTCAATAATGTTAAACTGGTAGATCAGGTTGAAAATGAATATCGTGAAGAAGCTGGATTAAAAGGCTGGTATTATAAAGCAAAAAATCTTACAGAGAAAGATATGAAATTTGGTTCCATGTCAATTGCAACTACAAATGAAAGTGGAATCAGCAGAAAGAAATGGCTTCATGGTCAGTGGACAGATAACGCACAGGATTTCTGGGATGATTTTGTTGAAGATGGAAAATTAACAGAAGAAGAGGAAATTGAAGCAAAAGGATGTGACCTTCTTGCTCATTATGACTTCAGTTTCTTAAATCTGAAGGAGAGAATCAGTTCTATCTGTTGTTCTGAAACAATCAAGCCAAACGAGGAAAAAGAATTTGAATTTTTAATTTCCTGGTATTTCCCGAATCGTCCTAAGGGCTGGATTGAGTATGATGCTGATTTAGAGCGCTACAGAAATGGTGGTTATGACATTATCCGTAACTATTATGCTACTTTATTTAAGGATGCATGGGATGTAAGTAAATATGTAGTAGACAAGAAAGACTATCTTGAAGGAAAATCCAAAGATTTTGAGAATGCATTATTTAACACATCACTTCCTGCATATGTTATTGATGCAGTTGCCTCAAATATTATGTCAATGAAGAGCCATTGCTGCTTCCGTATTGAAAATGGCAATTTCCTTGGATGGGAAGGTATTCGCGATTACGTTGGATGCGGACAGGGAAATGTTAACCATGTATGGAACTATGCAACTGCTGTTGCAAATCTGTTCCCAGAACTTGAAATTACAATGCGTAATGTAGAGTTTAACGTAGAACTGGATGATGATGGATGCATGCCTTTCCGTGCAAGAAAATGTCTGGGAGAAAGCAGATGGGATATGATTCCAGCCTGCGATGGAGAATTTGGTTCTATTCTCAGAATTTACAGAGAGTGGAAATACACTGGTGATGATGAATTCCTTAAAGGCATCTGGGACAATATGATGAAAGCGCTGGAATTCTCTATTAAAGAGTGGGACACAGATGGAGACGGTGTTCTGGATGGAAAAATGCATGTCACATATGACATTGAGTTCTATGGTCCAAATACAATGACAAACACCATTTATCTGGGTGCCATCAAGGGTGTTGTAGAAATGGCAGAACATCTTGGTAAACAGGATATTGCAGATAAATATCGTGCTTTGTATGAAAAGGCTTCTGTATTAGTTGACGAGAAGTTGTTTAACGGTGAATATTATATTCAGGAACTTGAAGACGTAGACGCATATCGCTATCAGTATGGTATTGGTTGTCTTACAGATCAGCTCCTTGGTCAGTTCATGGCTCAGGCAGCAGGACTTGGCTATGTGCTTCCAAAGGCTCATGTAAAGAAGGCTTTGCAGTCTATTTATAAATATAATTTCAAGGAATGCATGGATGATGTTCCTAATGTACAGAGAACATATGCGTTGAATGACGAGGCAGGACTGGTTCTCTGCTCATGGCCGAAAGGTGGAAGACCGAGATTCCCATTTGCATATTGCGATGAGGTATGGACTGGAGTTGAATATCAGGTTGCTGTAACTATGATTAAAGAAGGTATGATTGAAGAGGCTTTTACAATTATCAAGGCTATCAGAGATCGTTATGACGGTTATAAGAGATGCCCATGGAGTGAGACAGAAGCAGGTCATCATTATATCAGACCAATGTCCAGTTATTCCCTGATTCCAACACTGGCAGGCTATAGCTGTGATATGGTAAATAAGACAATGTCATTTGCACCTGTAATTAATGAAAAGGATTATACAACATTCTGGATCAATGGAAAAGGCTGGGGAACTTATCATCAGACAATTGACGATAAGGGAGAAGTCAAGAAAGAAGTAACCGTATTATATGGAAATATTGATGATGTAAAGGTAGAATAATTATGGAGCAGGCTCTTGAAAGAGCCCTTAAAAGATCAGAAACTGAAGGGAAATGGCGGCAAAGATATCATTTTACGCCGCCGGTTTCCTGGATGAATGATCCCAATGGGCTAGTATATTATAAAGGACTTTATCATCTTTTTTACCAGTATAATCCTAAGAGCTGCAAATGGGATTCGATGCATTGGGGACATGCTGTCAGTGAGGATATGATTCACTGGAAGGATATGCCGGTTGCATTAAAGCCGGATCAAGAGTATGACTGCCATCCAGAAGGTGGCTGCTTCTCTGGAAGCGCTGTAGAGAAAGATGGTGTCTTATTCCTTTTTTACACGGCAACAACGCAAATTGACGGAGTTGTACATCAGACACAGTGCATTGCAACGTCGAAGGACGGCATGACTTTTGAAAAATACCCAAATAATCCAGTGATCAAAGAACCACCGCAGGGATTTTCCAATGATTTTCGTGATCCGAAGGTGTTTAAACACAATGGAAAATGGTATATGGTTGTTGGTGGCTGCATAGGAAGTGCTACTTTTGATGGAGATGGCCGTATTTGCCTGTATGAATCGGATGATCTTTATAATTGGAAGTACAAGGGAAATGTGCTGGAGTCCAATGGTAAACTGGGAACTATGATGGAATGTCCGGATATGTTTGAACTGAATGGAAAATGGGTAGTTACATGTTCCCCTATGAATCATCCTGATTATAATAAATCTCTTTATTGTGTAGGAACAATGGATTTTGAAAATTGTATTTACACAATTGAAAAAATGGGTAATATGGATGTGGGATTTGATTATTATGCTCCACAGTCATTTACAGACAAAGAAGGAAACAGAGTGTTGATTGCATGGCAGAATGGATGGCTGTGGATGCCCTGGTGTATAGACTGGGGTCCAACCAGTCTGGAAAATTGGAGAGGCTGTCTGAGTGTACCGCGTAAAGTACAATTGGATAGTGAAAACAACTTGTGTATGTATCCGGTAAAGGAAGTTGAATCTCTGATTTCGCAGACTGTTACCTATACAGACATGGAAATTGGTGAAAAAGCAATCAAGTTATATGATGATCCAAACAGAAGTAATCGTATAATTTTGAAATTAGATATTACTAAGATTGAATCAAGAAATCTGGAGATTTGTGTCCTTGGAAAAGAATCCAGTTATACGGCAATTCAGATTGATTTTCTGTCTAAGATTATTACTCTGGATAAGAGCTACGGAGACCACTATGAAGGTGGCAGAATGAACTGTCCATTTGAGCTGCATGATAATTATCTGGAACTTTGCATTTTGGTTGATCACAGCAGTGTTGAGGTGTATGTAAATCATGGAGAAAAGTGCATTACAACAAACGTGTATCCGGAAGAAAACCAAACAGAGTGCTGGATCCGCACACCGTATAAAAAAGCAGTAGTGGATTATGTGCAGATAGATTTTCTTACTTCATCATGGGAAGTGTAAGAAGTCTGTAAAGTTATAAGGTACTGGCTGCTTGTTTCATTCGAATAAAATATGTGGGGAATCAAAAAATGGACAACGTTTACAGAAGAGATCATGAAATGCCGTACATTGCCGATGACGCAGTTACATCACAGCAGAAAGAAACCAAAAAAGCCATCAGGGAGTATAATGAGACAATGCCTTTTGAATTGGAAAAAGGTATGGAATGTCTGGAACGTGCAGGAATCAAACATAAGGAAAATGTATATTTTGAGCCGCCGTTTTACTGCGAATACGGAAACCATATTGAAGTTGGGGAGAATTTTTATGCCAATACTCACTGTGTAATGCTGGATGTGGGAAAAATTACTATCGGAAACAACGTATTGTTTGGACCAAATGTAGGTATTTACACAGCTGGACATCCTATTCATCCGGAGAGTCGGGATTCAGCATTTGAGTATGGAATTTCTATCGCCATCGGGGATAATGTGTGGATTGGCGGAAGCTGCTGTGTCCTTCCAGGAGTAAAGATTGGAAACAACGTTGTGATTGGTGCGGGAAGCGTGGTTACAAAGAATATTCCAGACAACGTATGTGCCGCTGGAAATCCTTGCCGCGTGATTCGTGAGATTACTGATGCGGACAGGCCATATTATTTTAAAGACTGTAAATTCGATGAGGAAGCATGGACAAAAATAAATGAGAAATAAAAGAGCTCCGGTATTTACCAGAAAGCTTATAAGTCTGGTAATGCCCATAGCATTCCAACAGTTTATGCTAGCCCTTGTCAGTGCGTCTGATGCTTGGCGTAATTTCTTAGGATTCACTGTCAGCGGTATCTCTGGCAGGACAGGTTACTTTTATTCACAGCCTGCTTCTAGAAGCTATGACTATTGGTCTTTCTCTTATAGCTGTCCAGTACTGGGGCAAGGGAGATATTCTGGCAGTAGAGAGGATATTCGCCTTTGTGACGAAAGTTACAACTGTGATATCACTAATCTTTACCTTATCTGCACTGCTGCTTTTGGGAATGCTGATGAGAATTTTTACAAATGACCTGGTCTTGATCTGGAGAGGTTCCCTGTATCTTAGGGTGATTGCTGCATTTGTACTGAAACTTCCGGTGCTTGCAGTTTACTTTATCATCAGTCTGGATGAAATTGTAAAGATCCCGGTTGTGTACCTAAATTATAAGAAATATAGATGGGGGAAAGATCTGACAGTCAAAAGTGAATAAATGTATAAACAGCAGAGCGGTATATTCTGAGATTACAGGTAATATACAGCTCTGTTGTTTTATATGAAAATAAATTTCCAGGAGCGTCCTGTATACTTTAAAGAGTAAAAGGAATTGACCAAAAAGAATACCTCAAGTAAATTTAGATTATTACTGACCGGGCAGTTAGTAAAAATCTAAAGTACAAGAGGTATCTTAAATGAATGTTAAAGCAAATAAGACAAAAAAGCAAGCAAATGTAGAAAATCAGGCAGTGAAACTCATTATATAAGGGCAATCGACATCCGAGGAAGGGAATTAAGCAGAAAAGCATTTGAATTCAGTGACATGGCAGAGGGCTTTGAAGCAGCTAAAGCATGAATGCTGGAGCTTGCAGTACAGAATAGAAAAAGCCAGATTGTCCTGGGGCTTGAAACGACTGGCCACTACTGGTTTACACTGGCTACATGGCTGATCACAGCTGGAATCTTCCTACCCTACCATGGTTTTTTCAATATTATTTACAGAAAAAGTCGTTGGCTTTAGAAGCTGGCGGCTTTTTTTGCGTAAATAGTGCAAAACCTTTCCTCTTTCTTGTTCTGAAAATAAATTCATGCTATGATAAAAATTAAAAAAGGGCTGAACATAGACAAAAAGGTTTCTTTCCCCCAATTTTGCATAACCGTAATAGAAAGTAGGAGAGTATGGTGAAATTAAAGAAAACAATGAAAAAAATAGGCAAGATTTTTCTCTGTTTTTTGCTGGTGGTTGCGCTGGTAAATATACTTGCACCTCTTTTTTGCAAAAAACCAGATGGAAAATATGCAAAAAATCTGCAGCAGACAGAATTTACTTCTGAGACAGCAGGGGCAGAAAGAATCCGCTGTATTGACGATAACGAAGAAGCACTTTTGTGGCGGCTTCGAATGATTGGTACAGCAAAAGAAAGCATTGTGCTGTCCACCTTTGATCTGCGCGCAGATGAAAACGGCACTAAGCTTCTGGCTGCGCTGAATCATGCCGCGGCAAAAGGAGTGAAAATCCAGCTCCTGATCGATGGAATTTACCAACAGCTTTTTCTGGCTGGAAGCAGTGATTTCCAGGCTTTGGCGGCGCATGAAAATGTAGAAGTGGGAGTTTATAATCCAGTGACGCCAGCCAATCTGTTTAAGCTGAACTATCGCATGCATGATAAATATGTGATCATTGATGAGAAAATGTACCTGCTTGGCGGACGCAACAGTAACGATATTTTCCTGGGAGACCACACAGAGGATATCAACGTGGACAGAGATATTCTGGTGTACGATACCTCAGAAGGACAGGGAGAGTCCCTGCAGCAGTTGGAAAATTATTTTCATGAAATCTGGAACGAAAGCTGTGTGCATGTAAAAAAGGGAAAAGAATCTTCAAAATATGCAGACCAATACCAGCATATGGAAGAAATTTACGCCTCCCTGCTGGAAAAATACAATGATATAGAAACCTACAATTCCTGGGCAAAAGACACCACAGAAGCAAATAAAATCACCCTGATCGATAATGGAA
>ERZ772854.1231-NODE-1231-length-25740-cov-6.879735_pt1 | contig 25740 bp, 21 predicted proteins | sample MGYA00580844_ERZ772854 | MGnify/ENA primary metagenome ERZ772854 (study PRJEB29015, sample SAMEA2737727) | human gut metagenome | biome: human gut; feature: human-associated habitat; material: faeces | place: China | collected 2012 ...
CTGCCCGGCGCGGCGCTGGCGATGTACCAGTGCGCCAAGCCGGAAAAGAAAAAGGCGGCAGGCGGCCTGCTGCTTTCTGCCGCCTTGACGGCTTTCCTCACCGGCATTACCGAGCCGCTGGAATTTACCTTTATCTTTGTGGCACTGCCCATGTACGCGGTGCACTGCGTGCTGGCCGGTCTGTCCTTCATGCTGATGCACATTCTGAATGTGGGTGTGGGCATGACCTTCTCTGGCGGTCTCATCGACCTGGTGCTGTTCGGTGTGATGCAGGGCAACGCCAAGACCCACTGGATCTGGGTGGTCGTGGTCGGTGCGGTGTACTTTGTACTGTACTACATCATTTTCCGCTTTATGATCTCCAAGTTTGACTACAAGACCCCGGGTCGCGATGATGCCGAGGAAGTCAAGCTGTACACCCGTGCGGACGTGAATGCCCGCAATGCTGCTTCCAGCAGTGTGCCTGCCGGGAATGACCCGGTCAGTGCAATGATCGTGGAAGGTCTGGGAGGTGCCGCTAATCTGGCCGATGTGGATTGCTGCGCAACCCGTCTGCGCTGCACGGTCAATGATGCGGCATTGGTCAAACAGGATGTGCTCAAAGCCTCCGGTGCCTCCGGCGTGATCTGCAAGGGCAACGGCGTACAGGTGGTGTACGGTCCCAAGGTGGCCGTCATCAAGGCAAAGCTGGAAGATTATCTGGAAAGTGCACCCAAAAACCCGGTTGTCGCTCCCTCGCCGGCAGCTGCACCCGCATCAAAGGATACCGTGCTGTATGCCTGCCTGAACGGTACGGTAGTGCCGCTGGCCGATGTGAAGGATGAAGCCTTTGCCAGCGGTGTACTGGGGGATGGCATTGCCATTGAGCCCTCCGATGGTGAACTGGTGGCACCTGCTGACGGTGAGATCTCCTCCACCTTTGAGACCCACCATGCCGTGGGCATGACCACGGCTGACGGTGCCGAACTGCTGATGCACATCGGCATCGATACGGTCAAGCTGGGCGGCAAGCACTTTACCTACCTCGTCAACGAGGGCGACAAGGTGAAGAAAGGCCAGCCGTTGATCCGCTTTGAGCTGGAAGCCATTAAGGCCGAAGGCTATCCCGTGACCACGCCGGTCATTGTCTGCAATACCGATGACTATGCCGCTGTCGAGGCTAAAGCCAGTGGCACCGTAAAGCAGGGGGATGCGTTGCTGGAACTGAAGCACTAAGCGTTTCTCCCAAACTGTAAGGTGAGGTTGTTGTAAAGGAAAGAGCTATTCCGATAAAGGCAATGTCACTTAGTTAAATAGGCAATCCCTCTACACCAACGCAGAAATTGGTATAGGGGGATTTTTTTCGACAATATTTGAACGCTACTTGTGGTTTTATGGAGAATCTGCTATAATATCTATATTTGTGAGGAATGGGATTGATATTCTTTTCTTACTAAAATTACGGAAGGAGGGCTTGACAATGATGCTCAAAGGCGCGAAAATGGCTCGGCTCGGCTCGGCTCGGCTCGGCTCGGCTCGGCTCGGCTCGGCTCGGCTCGGCAGTAGTATTGCGCCTTTTATTCAGTGTGTCAAGCTCTATTACATCAAATCGTCAGGTAAAATCCGGAAGCAGGGTGAACTATGCCCTGTTTTCGGATTTTTTCTTTTATGGGAAGGGGGCTTGTTGCTGAGGCTTTGCGCCTGATTGCCAGGTGTTGCGGATGCTTCAATCTATTTTATCGGTACACTTACTGCGGCAACAATTTTTGATGATTTAAACACACGAGGAGGAATGAAAATGAAGAAAAAAGTTCTTAGCCTTCTGCTAACGCTTTGCCTTGTTATGACTTTCGTGCCAATGGCAACGTTTGCAGCAGAAACACCATCATTTGGCGGCGGAACAGGTACACAGAAAGACCCGTGGCTGATTACTTCGCAAGCGGATTTGATTGCTTTGGCAGAGTTTCTAAACTCCGGCAATGCAGAAACGTTTGATACTGAGAACGCAGGTGTTGGAAACTGCCATGGATATTACTTCAAGCAAACTGCTGATATTGACCTGACTGGGGTAACGTGGGAGCCGATTGGTTATTCCGGAGGCTACTATTTTGCGGGAAACTATGATGGTGACGGACATAGCATCACAAATGCGGTTTCTACCGGAAAAGTAGACCCAGAAGGTTTCGCTACAGCTGGCATTTTCGGGTGGGTCGCTTTCGGCTCGGTTGAAAATCTTCACGTAAAAAACGCAAACTTTTCGGCAATCGGTCAAAATAACTACAGTTATGCGGGCGGTATTGCAGGTGTGTGTTATGGCTCATCCATCGAAAACTGCTCGGTGGTGAATTCTTCACTGGAGAGCAAGCGCAACAACAATAATAACTGTGCGGGAAGTATTGTGGGTTATTCCACTGGCGGAACATTTGAAAAGTGTGCTGCCGAAAACAACCAGGTTAAAACGATGGCTTATGGTGGTGGTTTTGTTGGTGAAGTAGACGATGATCCTGCATATGGAGCAGGTAAGTCTACATTCACAAACTGCTATACTGCAAGCTGCTCTGTAAGCTCTAAAACTGATGATGTTCAGGGAGTGAGTTTGGTAGGTGGTTTTGCTGGTGAGATGACAGATTCCGCGTTAACTGTTAAAAATTGCTATGTATATCGGGCAATGCTTTCTACCGAGGGAACCGCTGTGCCCGGAATCAAGGCCACTGGCGTTTTCGCAGGTCACCTGTGGGGCGATAGTAGTATCGTTGTTACAAACTGTTTCTTTGGGGCTTGTGGAATAACTGAGAACGCTGGTGCGGCCAGTGAAAAGACAGAAGAAGAATTTAGAAACGGCACGGTGGCAGGATTGCTGGGAGAAGCATTTGCACAGGTTGACGACTATCCGAAAATCAATGGCCCTGCCGACTATAGCAGCGTAGATGCGGCCATTGCCAAGGCAAATGCCCTGATTAAAGATGATTACAAGGATTTTTCTTCCGTGGAGAGTGCAATCAATTCGGTGGTTCAGGGGAAGACACTGGCAGAGCAGGCAGAGGTGGATGCAATGGCGAAAGCTATCGAAGATGCGATTGCTGCCCTGCAATATAAGGATGCTGACTACACTAAGGTCGACGCAGCCATCTCCAAGGCAAATGCTTTGAAGAAGGATGATTACAAAGACTTCTCCGCAGTAGAATCTGCTGTCAATGCCGTTGTCCGTGGTAAAAACATTACCGAGCAGGGCGAAGTTGATGCCATGGAACAGGCTATCGAAACTGCCCTTTCCGCCCTGCAATACAAGGACGCCGACTACACCAAGGTCGATGCAGCCCTCGCCAAGGCAAATGCTTTGAAGAAGGATAACTACAAGGATTTCTCCGCTGTGGAAACCGCCGTCAATGCCGTTGCCCGTGGTAAGAACATTACCGAGCAGGGCGAAGTAGATGCCATGGCAAAGACTATCGAAGATGCCATTGCTGCCCTGCAATACAAGGATGCCGACTACACCAAGGTTGATGCAGCCATTGCCAAAGCAAATGCACTGAACAAGGACAACTACAAGGACTTCTCCGCTGTGGAGGCCGCCGTCAATGCTGTTGTCCGTGACAAGAACATCACTGAACAGAGCAAAGTTGATGCAATGGCAAAGGCTATCGAAGATGCCATTGCAGCCTTGCAGTACAAGGACGCTGGCAAGACCACGCCGACACCTGCCGCAACGGCCACACCGACACCTGCCGCAACGCCCGCGCCGACTCCCGCTGCGACAACCGCGCCTCAGAGCACCATTCCGCAGACCGGTGACACAAGCAACCCTGCTTTGCTGGTTGTCCTTATGCTTGTCAGCGGTAGTGCAGCCATTGGTACAGCCGTTGTTGGCAGCAAGAAAAAGCACAACAGATAACTGAAAAGCCCCCTCGCTCCATCTTCCGGGCAAAGCAAAAGCGCCGCAGCGATGTGGCGCTTTTCTATTGCCACAAAGCAGCAAATAGCGGGTTTCCCCACCATAAGCGATAAGTTATATTCCCCACCATCGTAAAGCCCTTCATACAATGACAATTTGAAAGTCGCTCTGGGTATCCAGTAATACTCCACAAAACGAAAAAGCGCTCACCGTGAAAGGTGGGCGCTTTTCTCTTTCTTAATCAGTACTTATAAAAGGTATATCACACCAGCATATCGAACAGTCCAATCATCAGAGGCATCGTCATGATGGAAAGCAGCGTACTCAGAACATACAATGCACTTGAGTGCGCCGCATCACGATTGTAGAGTTGCGCCATTGAGGTGACTGTCGCACAAGACGGCGTAATAGCCGATAGATAGACTGTCATTAAAATTGCTTTACCATCTGCAATCCAGTCAGATGCGTGGAACACGCGAAGTAGCAGCAGAACAATGATAGGAACTACAATCAGACGAAGTGCAACGGGAAGATAGTTGCGCGGTGTACAGAAGACTTTCTTTAACGGCACTTCTGCAATCGCCATACCGGCCAGCAGCATACCCATAGGTCCTATCATAGCACCTACGCTGCTGAGCGTACTCACGATAGGCGTAGGCAGCGAGATATGCAGAAGGTACAAGAGCGCACCGACGACAATCGCAAGCAGATTGATATTGGTCAGAAGCTTCTTCCATTCGAGTTTTGCGCCCTCTTGCAGGCAGGCGCTTGCGTGTGTCCAGAGAAGAATCAGCTGAACGATGACGAAAGCGCAGGAATACACGACATATTCCTCGCCGAGCAAAGCCTGAACCAAGGGAATGACGAGCGCAGCTGCATTGCTGTATATGATGTTGACCTGCTCCACGACATCCAATTTAAGCGGCCTTTTAAAGATAGCATTGAGGACCAGAAACACGACATGCATTCCGACCGCTATGCCCATCGAATACAAGAGTCTTGTGCGAATCTGCGGCGTATCATCGATTTGAAATGCGTTGAGAACAACGCACGGCATGACCAGATATACGAAAACTACGGACAAAACCTTGCTGTCTGAGGCTTTCAACAGCCCTGCCTTGACGACTACATAGCCCATTAGGAGAACGATAAACAGCTGGGCTATCTGCTGCATGAGCAATACACTGACTTCCATGACAATCCCTTCCTTCGATTCAAAATAGCGTACTCTTTTCTCGGAAAATAGTCAATATGCAACATGACGGAAGTTTTTAGAAAAAGGCGAAAATCAACAGTTTGTGGCGAAGGTTGGGAGTTAGCCATATGTACTGGATACTATGCACAGTTACAGGATGTTGCATTTATGCAAACGGTAGAACTTGATAGAGGAGTTGTAAAATCTATAAAAATCAATGTAAACGCGATGCTTTCTTTGATATAATATAGTTAAGAAACTATCCCCTAAAGGGAAGGAGGTCTATTATGAAAAGGAGAGTTAGTACAGCGAAAAGAATCGTTGCTGTAGCTTTAGCCGCTACGGTTGCGGTTTCTTTGACCGGCTGCAAGAAAAGGAAAAACAATAACGATACCACGAGTTCGGATGTGACCACGAGCCAAAGTCAGGCTGCGGTTCCGGAAACCCCGGAAGTGACGGCCACACCTGCGCCGACAGCTACACCTGAACCGACGGCCGCACCTGCTGAGAATACCGATAAGAAGGATAACGCCACCAGCGAGCCGACTAAGACGAATAAGCCGAGTTCCGGCGCTTCGACTTCCGGTGGAACTACCAAACCGGCCGCGACAAAAACACCGGCACCTGCTCCGGCAGCTACTCCGGCTCCTACCGCAAAGCCTCAGGTAAAATACACCTTCACGGTTCGCCGTCATGAGGCGACCTGCACCACGCAAGGCTACGATGAGCATATCTGCCATGAGTGGGGCGGCATGAACTACAATGACCGCTTTGTTCCGACAAAGGGACACAGCTGGGATGGCGGTACAGTCACGAAGGCTGCTACTTATACCGAGACCGGTATCAAGACCTTCAAGTGCAAGGAGTGCGATGAGACGCGCACAGAGGAAATCCCGTCTCTCAACAAAACCTATCATATCAAAAACGTTGTTGCTCCGACATGCACCGCTGAGGGCTATACCATCTATGAGTGCAACGAAGTTCCCGGTCTGACCTATAAGGGCGATTACAAGGCAAAGCTGCCGCACGCCTACGATGCTGGTAAGGTCACGAAGCCTGCTACCATCTATGAGAAGGGTGTCAAGACCTTTACCTGCACCTCCTGCGGCACTACATACACGGAAGATATTCCGATGGTCGAGAAGACCTGGCATAAGGGCAATACGGTAGCGCCTACCTGCACCGAGCAGGGGTACACCGTTTACATTTGCGACCAGGATTCCGCTCTGACCGAGAAACGCGATTATACGAATGCGCTCGGCCATGCTTGGGACGCTGGTACAGTCACAACGGCAGCGACCTGCACGAAGGCTGGTGTTAAGACCTATACCTGCACCCGTAATGGCTGCACAGAGACTAAGACCGAGGAAATAGCGGCTCTAGGTCACAAGTGGGATGATGGCACTGTCACCACGCCCGCTACCTGTGAGGCTGTCGGTGTAAAGACCTACAAGTGCCAGAATACCGGCTGCACAGAGACCAAGACCGAAGAAATCGCGGCTCTGGGCCACAAGTGGGATGATGGTGTTGTTACCAAGGAAGCAACTTACGAAGAAGATGGCGAGCGCACCTATACCTGCCAGAATGACAAGACCCATGTGCATAAAGAAGTAATTCCTGCTTTGGGCTATACCTTCACGGAAACTGTCGTTGCTCCTACCTGCACTGAGGACGGTTATACGCTGCATACCTGCAATGAGAATCCCGCAAAGACGTACAAGGATACGCCTGTTCCTGCGCTGGGCCATCAGTACAAAGAAGTCACTACTCCGGCTACCTGTGGTGCTCTTGGCAGCGTAGACAATGTTTGTGAGCGCTGCAACGATAAGCAGCATGTGAAAAACCTGCCTGTCACTGGTGAACATCAGTGGGATGAGGGCGTCATCACCAAGGAGCCTACAGCCACCGAAACTGGCATCAAGACCTACACCTGCAATGTTTGCAAAGCAACAAAGACCGAAGATATTGCTAAGGCGCATAACCACGATTACACGCGCCTTGGCGAAATCATCGAGGGACCTTATTGCGAAACTGAAGGCAAGCGTTGGATGTACTGCAGCTACGAGGGGTGCAACGAAAGAGTGTTGATGCCTGTGCCTGCTATCGGCTACCATGATTGGGACACCGAGCACACCGAATGCCTGAAAAAGGCCACCTGCACCGAGAAGGGCACCATGCGGATGCACTGCAAGCGCGATGCTTCCCATACCATGACCTACGACTACGGTGGTACTGGTCACATCTGGGACGAGGGTGTCATCACTACCCCGCCTACTTATGACGAGTACGGTGAAAAGACCCTGTATTGCAAGAACTGTAATGCGACCAAGACTGAAAAGGTCCTGCCCACCAAGTACACATTCACCGTTACCGTTGTTCCGCCGACTTGCACCGAAGACGGCTACACGATGCATAAGTGCAATGAGGACGACAGCTTCTCTTACAAGGACAACATTGTACACTCCACCGGTCATCGTGCCGCGAAGCGTGTTATCGAGCCCACTTGTAAGGAAGAGGGTCGCACCGAAATATACTGCAAAGTCTGCGGTGATGTGAGCAGCACTTTCGATTTCACGCCCAAGAAAGGCCACACTTGGGATAACGGTGTTGTGACTACTGAGCCCACGGCTGAAAAAGAAGGCGTCAAGACCTACACCTGCACGGTTTGCAATGAAACGAAGACTGAGACCATCCCGCGCCTGAACGGCAGCGGCAAGTAAGCTGCAAGCTTACAAAAAGCACAAGAAACACAAAGAGGAGCGTCTGCTTTGGCGGACGCTCCTTTTGCTTTGACTGAAAAACTGCATAAGTGCTCTAGAAAATCTTTTTGACATTGTTTGTCGCACTTGGTAGAATGATGACAGAAAAGAAAGAATGCAAATCCTATGGGGAGGTTTCGGGTATGCTGCAGATTGCAATTATCGAAGACGAAGCAGATTTGGCTCAGCAGACAAAGGATAAAGCCCCAATCTATGTATTGGAAACAAACGGATAACATAATAGGTCATTCTGTCTGAGTGCTTAAGGGCTTCTCTGGCTACCTGCAGACCGACGGTTATTCGGCGTACAACGATGTCGAATCTGTGACCAGAGTCGGATGCTGGGCTCATGCAAGGCGCAAATGGGTGGATTGCTTTGAGGGCAAGAAACCTGTTGAAGGGAGCCAATCCGAAAAGGCTTTCGCATATGTTGAAAAGATTTTCGCATTAGAAGCTTGCTGGAGAGATATGTCACCTGACGAACGTCAAAAACACCGTATGGCTGAAATGAAACCCGTTATGGATGCCTATTGGAACTTCCTTTCCAGTTTTTCTTCTGAAAAAGATTCGAATCTGCAAAAGGCACAAACATACTTGCTACACCAGAGAAAACAGTTGGAGGCTGTTCTGCTGGATGGAAGACTGGAACTTACGAACAATGTGGCGGAGCAAACCGTTAAGCCGTTTGTTATGGCTAGAAGGAATTTCTTATTCTGCGACACAGCCAAAGGCGCAGATGCCAGTGCCCTGTGCTTCAGCGTGATTGAAACAGCTAAACGCAACAAGCTGGATCCCTTTGGATACCTTCTGTTCCTTTTGCAGGAGCTTCCCAAACTCGGAAGCGAGCCAACTCGTGAGCAACTCCTGCCGCTATTGCCTTGGTCTACGGCGCTCCCTGAATATTGCCATCTGTCTTGATTTTTTGAGCATCTCGGTTTCGAGGTGCTCTTATTTTTTGCCTTCACGGGGGATTATTGATTGCTTACGATAAAATGAGTGCGGGAATAAAAGCTTGAAATAAATACTGGAATATAATTCTATTTGAATTTCAACAAAGTTCGACAGAAAAAGAGTGAAAACACGTTGAAATAGTTTGCTTGAAGGTTGTATTATAACAAATGCGGACAAATGTAGTATGATGCGAATTATTCAACTGGATGCGGATAGTAGATTAAATACAGTCAGTATGAAGGCCACCTAAGAAGCCCTTTTTGGCTTCTCTGGTGGCCTTCTTTAATAAACCACATGTGGGAATTGTGAAATTTATATTTATGATTCCCAAATCACCTAAGCGACGCAATCCATTGTAACTGAGGGGATAGGTGATTTTGTGGTGAAACTGCTTAGTTGCGCTCGGAGCAGGGGACCTCCTAGATGTGATTTGACCGAAACAATTCAAATCGCCATAGGAGGTCAAAATGACTGAATTAGAAATGTATGAACTTTGGCTCACTCTTCGTGAATGGGCCAATTATAATCAGCTTAACCAGACGATAGAAAAGAACTGGCTTAGTAATTCGTTCAACAGCCATATCCTTGATTTGTTAGACAAAGAGGAAATCAAATACAGGTCGGAGAAACGTCTCCTTGGATATAGGAACAAGGGGAAAAGGCGACTTGCTGGTAATGCAAATCAGCCGATTGTTATCAATATTGATGATGTGGCTGATGTCATTGATGTTCGTGCGGAAGATGAATTCGCTCGAGTAGAGCTTCTGGTATCATTGAAGCAGGAATTGGAAAGGCTTTCACCCAGAGAGCTAATGATTATTCGTACTTATTTGGATTATCCTATAGAGGTTGTGGCGAGGAAGCTTAAGGTTAGACCCAACACGATTTCTAAGGCACGAAGAAAAATTGCAAGAGAATTGAGAAAGAAGCTGGTTTGAGATGAAAAGGGAAGAACTGTGGACTCCATCTGCAAGGCGTTTTGAATGCCTGCTCAAGGCTGCGCAGAATGGCGACTATAACGCATACATGAGTTTGATGGCGAGGTTTTTTAAGGTAATGGATGACAAGGCAAGGAATAACTACTTGCGCGATTACGAGATGTTTACGGCACTGGTTGAACGGGTCTCAGAAGGAATCTTTGGTTTCAGTTCTGAAGAGGCATATCAACGAGAATTGAACAAGGAAAAACACCCGTCAAAGAAGCGGAAGAAGTTCGGACGCAGGTGATAATCTGAGCGTTAGTAGTTAATATTGATTCAAATGAAAACAGATTGCTGCAAGCGCAGCAATCTGTTTTTATTTGAATTAGTTGCGTTTTAAGCAAAATATGAATCGTGTATCAATTGACTGTTACATATAACAATCTATCGAATTTTAGCCTCATTCACCTTATGAACAAGGATGTATTTGTAAAATGTGCTGAATTTGTGTACTTGTATAATTAAAGTGAATCCGATTTGTTGATAAATGTCGAATTGTGTGCTATTATATCAATACATATATTGGCAAAATATTGCGTTGGTAGACTGCTGAATCGTGCTAAGGATTTTCCATGAATAATTTGTGGAAATGTCTTTTGCTGCTCAAAACTGCTTTCCCTGATTTCAATTGCAGTATTGAAAATAATATGTGTGCAAAGAAGAACGAGGAGTAAGAACATGACAAGGTTTAGGCATGACTTGATTTTGCGGATGATAAAGCTGTTAGATGCTGTGCTTGTGACGATACCATTTGCAATGTGCTGGTATCTATACTATGCTAAGCGCGTTGCATCACCGTTTTATGCAAAGGGCGATTACCTGGTCGTGGCACTGTTCTTTGTGCTGTTCATCATCTTTGGACGCGTATATGACGCCTTTCTGATGTCGATGCAGCGTATCTCCGAAATTATCTACGAGCAATTTTTGGCGGCTGCGGTCAGCGACTTTATCATGTACATTGTGATTTGGCTACTGTCCAAGCACCTGCCCAACATTCTTCCTGGCGTGGCAGCTCTTGTGGGGCAGGTTATTATGGCCTCAATTTGGGCTTATAACGCTCACCACGCCTACTTTAAAACCTTCCCGCCGCAGGCCACAGCTGTTATTTATGATACCAGACGCGGTATGGAGCAGCTGATTGGTAAGTACGGTCTTGATGCCAAGTACAAAGTGGTCTCCACAGCTACGGCGGGGGAGTGCATCGACAATCTTTCCATGCTGGACGGCATCAACACAGTGTTTTTGAGCGGCATCCACAGCCATGATCGGAATATTATTCTGAAATACTGTGTAGAAAATAACATTACCGTATTTGTTGTCCCGCGCATCGGTGACACCATCATGTCCGGTGCATATCACATGCACATGTTCCACCTGCCGATGCTTCGTGTTGGCCGGTATAATCCTCAGCCAGAGTATCTGCTTGTAAAACGACTGCTGGATATTGTAATTTCTGCTATTGCGCTTGTAATTCTGAGTCCAATCTTCCTTGCGACGGCTATTGCCATCAAAGCAACGGATCACGGTCCAGTATTTTACAAGCAAATTCGTTTAACGAAGGATGGCAAAGAATTCGGTATTCTCAAATTCAGAAGCATGCGGGTTGATGCTGAAAAGGACGGCGTTGCCCGTCTTTCCAGCGGCGAAAACGATGATCGCATCACGCCCGTTGGCAAAATCATTCGTGCTTGCCGCGTTGATGAATTGCCGCAGCTTATAAATATCTTGAAGGGTGACTTGAGCATCGTTGGCCCCCGTCCGGAGCGCCCTGAGATTGCAGCTCAGTACTGTGAGGAAATGCCGGAATTCTCCCTGCGCCTGCAGGCTAAGGCTGGATTGACTGGGTATGCACAGGTTTATGGCAAGTACAATACTACTCCTTACGACAAACTGACTATGGATTTGATGTACATAGCTCATCCGAGCATTGTAGAGGATTTCAAGATTATGTTTGCCACTGTAAAAATCCTGTTTATGCCTGAAAGTACCGAGGGCGTTTCCGAGGGGCAGACCACGGCCATGAGTGGCGAAAAGTGATGGATAAATGGCTTGATTTTGTAGCGATATAGACAAAAATCGAGCAGAAATCCACCTGATGTGGCATCAGGCATAAACATAGGTCTTTTGATGACAATTATCATTCTGCGAGCCTTGTAGGACGATGAAAATATCATCTGAGACTGAAATCGGTCTTGAAGATAAGGGTGTACGGCTCATAAGGACGCTACGGTAAAGAGATGTTTATACCAGAGTCCACCGAAGCGAAAAAGATGAGGAAAACGTTGAAAAGTATTGATACTACGGCATATTTCAATGCTTTGTGGAGTCAGGCATAAACGAAGCGGTTACTGTTGCGAGACGATGAGCCGAAAATAAGGCTCACAGATGATTATTACGGTAGGTTGAGTTTATGCCAGAGTACACCGAGATGATATGAACGTAGAAAACGCCGAAAAGCGTTGATGCCACAATGATTTTTCGAGAATGTGGCATCAGGAATAAACAAAGGTCTTTCCATAACAAAGGGATATAGAAAGACCTCTGCGCCGATGAGATTCTCACATGAGAGTGTGAGCATGTAGTCGGCAGTGATGATTGTTACAGTAAGACCGAGTTTATGCCGGATTGCACTGATGAGTATGGGTGGCGCAGACCTCTGCGCCGATGTCTTATGCGTATAGCGGTTGTGGTGTACACACCGCAGTCTACATAACACGCGCGTGAAGCGCACAATAGTATAAGAGCTTTAGTTAAAAGGAACGGCTCAGACTCTTGGAGAATGAGTCTGGGCGGTTTTTTCGGATATTGGAATTGATAGAGGAGCTTATCAAAATGAAGAAATATGCGATTATCACAATGGACGTAGAAGACTGGTATCATACATACTTTCCAGAAGCGGATGTAGACCGTTCCATTTCTCTACTGGATGGTCTGGATGTAGCCATGGATATTATGAAGAAGGACAATATCCATGGGTCTTTCTTTGTTGTTGGTGAAATCGCCGATAAGCTCGCAGACAAATTGAGAGCAATGGATAAGGAAGGACATGATATTGCAGTCCACAATTGCCAGCATCTCCGTCCTGTTACGATGACACCGGATGTGTTCCGCAGCCAGCTTGTGGAGGCAAAGAAAAAGGTTGAGGGCATCCTTGGTCATGAAGTTCATGGATACAGAGCACCGAGCTTTGGTATTGATGATGAGCGACTTGATATTGTGCGAGAGTGTGGTTTTAAGTACGACTCCAGCAAGTTAAAGCCGCAAAAGAGTGCGAAGTACGGTGTGTTGAATCTGAAAGGTTTTAAGGAAACTGTACCGTGCATTCATCAGACAAAGGGCTTTACCGAATTTGAGGTCAGCACCGAAAAATTCGGTGATATGAATATGCTGCTGGGCGGCGGATATATCCGGATGCTTCCGTGGTTCTTTATGAAGCACATGACCCAGAAGTATTTGGACTCTGGTAAGCCCTATGTGATGTACATCCATCCGATTGATTTGTCCCCGAAACCTATGCCGAAGGTGGATGGTATCAGTTTCGACCGGTATCTTCGTACACATATTGGCCGCCGTCATATGGTTTGGCGTTTCAAGAAGGTAATTGAGATGCTCAAAAAGAGTGGCTACGAGTTTGTGACTTTTGAGGAACTGCTGAAAATCTATCCTACCGAAGGATGAGGCAATAATGGATTCCATTCATGTTACGAATTATGAGCTGAACATAGGGCTTGGTCTGAGGTTGGCACTCGTTACGGATCTGCACAGTATGCCATACGATGATCTGCTGATGCTGCTCCAAAAAGAGGGCCCCGATGCGATTCTCCTCTCGGGTGATACATTGGAACGCCACGAGGAAGGGGAGAGCGAGTGGGACTTTCTATCAATGGAACAATGGCAGTTCCTGCCAGAGATGAAAAGCCCAATGGTCAGTTTGATGCGAGTGCTGGATCGTCTGGTCGAGCATAAGGGTATTGAAGCTGAAGAAGAGGAAGACCTCGGCTTAGCGTTTCTCCGAGATATAAGCAAGCTGGCCCCTGTGTTCATGTCGGTCGGAAACCATGAATGGTATTTTACCGCTGAAGATGAGAGATTCTTCGTAGACCGCAATATTACAGTTTTGGATAATGCCGATGTGCAGGTGACTATTAAAGGTAAGAAACTGCGCATCGGTGGACTGTCCACTCGCTATGATTTGGATTGGTTGGAGGAGTACGCACAAAAAGAAGGAACGAAAATTCTTCTGTGCCATCATCCAGAGCATTACAAATACAAGATTAAGGATAGAAAAATGGACACCTTCGACTTGGTTTTATCCGGGCATTACCATGGAGGGCAATGGCGCATTGGTAATGTTGGTGTGTACGTGCCAAGGATTGGGCTGATGATTCCAAAGGTCAAAGGAAAATTTGGAAAGCACATTATCAGCGCAGGCGTTTCAAATACGACTCGGTTTCCAAGATTGGGCAATCCGCGGGAACTGGTGATGATAAAGATATGAGGAGAAAAGGGAATGGATAAAGTATTACTGGCAGACGGTCATGCACGGCAGGCACTGGCTCTTGCTAAAGCATTTCACGATTTGGGGTGCTATGTCGCAGCAGTGTGCGAGTCTGGATTAGATGTCTGTGCCTTATCTCGTTATGTCGATAAGGCAATTAAGGATAAAACCATTCATGAGCGCCCAGATCTCCGTGTTGAGCTCGTGAAAAGGGAAGTCTCGAAGGAACAATATACACTCGTAGTAGCTTGTTCAGATGTGACGGCAGAACAAATTGCTATCCATAAACAGGAACTTGAAGCATACACAAAGGTTTCCGTTGTAGATAAGGAAGAATTTTATCTGGCTTTTGATAAGATGGAAACGATGCGGATTTGTATGGAAAATAATATTCCATGCCCGAAAACATATTTAGATATTCAGACGATAGAAGAACTCAAGAAAAAAGAAATCGCATATCCGGTAATTATTAAGCCTCGTGAAGGTTACGGTGCAATTGGATTCCATAAGTTTGATGATGAACACAGCTTGATGAACTATTTAGGAGAGCATGAAAGCGAAATCAAGTTTCTTATCATTCAAGAGTATATTCCACAAACGGATATCCAGTATGAAGCAGCAATGTTCGTGGATGAAAACAATACTATCAAGTCTGCGATGGTATTTGAAAAGAATCGGTGGTTCCCAGTACATGGGGGATCGAGTACTTGTAATACCTCTGTGCATGACGATGACATTGTTAGAAATTGTAGCAAGTTGATGCAGACAATTCAATGGCGAGGGTGTGCGGATATTGATTTGATTCGTGATCCGCGTGACGGGGTTGCCAAAGTAATGGAGATTAACCCGCGAATGTCCGGCAGTGCAAAAATTGTAATGCTGTCAGGCGTTAATCTAGCTCTTCAGTTACTTCAAATGGTCAAAGGCGAAGAAGTTACAAACTATCCTGATTATAAGGATGGGATTAGACTTCGGTGCTTGTATACGGATTTTTTGTGGCTTTTGAAGTCTAAGGATAGATTCAAGGCAAACCCAGCGTGGTTTGATTTTAAGAATACCTATGAACAGGTGTTTACCTGGAAAGATCCGAAGCCTTTCTTTGGATTTTCACTGGCATCATTATTGAAATTGAAAAGGGAACTGAAGAAGAGAGAAGACTGATAAAAGATCCGAATGGTGAATGCGGCATATATCTTTTGGAAAATAAAAGCGTTGCGGATTGAAGCGAAGAAGGGGCATTCGTGTGAAGAAAAAAATCTTAATGATTACACTGTCGAATCATACCAGTTTTCAAGATGGTGTGTTTAGTATGTACGAAAACCTTAAAGGAAGATATGAGGTGTCGACACTAACGATTGCAGGGTCAAGCTATCCTGTGTCGCAAGATAAAAATAATTATTTTGTTGATGCTCCACTACGGCCTGGTATCACAAAAGGAACTTTTAATTTTAAGGAAATACATCGAATGATGAAAATTATTCGAAAAGTTGATTTCGACACTGTATATTTCGAGTCATTCCACATCTGGAATTATCCAGTAATTATGTATTTGAAATTGCATGGAATTAAATATTCTCATGCAATCAACGATGTCATTCCGCATGAAGGTGATCCGCATGCAAAAATCAATGGAATGATAAATGGACTGACTGCAAAGCTGGCAGATCGAATTATTCTGCGAAGTTCAGATGGATTAAATAACGCGGAAAAACTCTATCCCAAATACAAAAATAAGCTGCACAAGGTTGACCTTTGGTATTCTTTCCCACAGTATTGCCCTCCTAAGGGCAATACGATTCTTTTCTTTGGTCGGATGAATCGTTACAAAGGTATTGATTGCCTGCTTGAATTAGTGAAAAGGACACCGGACCTTCAATATGTTGTTGCAGGTAAAGCAGATGACAGCGTGGGTGATACGGTGAAAGAACTGCGTAAAATGCCGAATGTGAAGCTTGACGAAGGTGTAATTCCCTACGACAAGATGCATGACTATTTTTACAATGCACGCTGCACGATTCTACCATATGAAACTGCAACGCAGTCCGGTGTAGTGCTTGATGCATATAAGCATTCTCGACCGGCGGTGGCTTTTGATGTCGGAGCATTGGGCGAACAGATTGATGACGGGGTAACTGGATATCTTGCTAAGCCTGGTGATGTTGGACAACTTGAAACTCAACTACGAAAAATCATTGATATGCCAAGGGAACAATATGAGCAAATGTGCAAACAATCCTATCAAAAGGGGCTGGATGCTTACTCGGCTAAGAGCAGAGAAATTGAATTTCTAAATGCAATTGGAGTGGAGCAGGAGGACTAATAATGAACCTTAGGAGCTTGAAAAGGTATTGCATGATGCTTCGCCTTATTTTGGCGGGGGGGGGTACTCAAGAGCTGAGTACCTGAAGAAGAAACACTATTTTAAGTCTATTGGTGAACACGTCTATCTGCAACCGTGGAATTTTGGAACAGAGCCAGAGATGATCAGCTTTGGGGATAATGTCCATGTGGCAAGTAATGTGAATTTTGTAAACCATGACATCACCTGCATGATGTTTAACTACATGGATAAGGAGCATCACTATAAGATCCGCCAAGGAAAAATCACGATTGGTAATAATGTGTTCATTGGCGCTGGATCCAGAATTCTATATGATGTAACGATTGGAGACAATGTCATAATCGGGGCTGGAAGCCTAGTCAATAAAAGCATTCCAAGTGGTACAGTCGCAGCGGGTGTTCCATGTAAGGTTATTGGTAGTTTTGATGAGTATATGAGTCGATTGAGAGTCGAAGAGGAGAAATAAGGTTCATGCATCCTAAGATTTTGATTATTGCCACAACACCATACAGTACAAGCGATAGTAGCCGTACACTTGATGCATACTTTCACTATTGGGAGAAAGATCGTGTAGCGCAGATCTTTAGCAGAAATTGGATCCCTAACAAAGGTCATTGTGGTGAGATGTATCAGATCACAGATGCAAGTCTACTGAAGAAATGGCTCCACAAGCCTGTTGAGGTTGGAAAAATCTACACCTACGATGAGATGCGTAACGAGGATGGGAACGAGGTAATGGAGGATAGTTCAGCAGTTGGACTGAGTTATAAGATTGGCAGTAAACACTCACCAAGTGTTGAGATACTTAGAGGATTACTTTGGCGCAAAAAATTCTGGTGCACTCCTAAAATTGTTGATTGGTTGGATAGTTTTAAGCCAGAGTGTATTGTTTACAATTTTAGCAATCACCTTTTCACGCAGCAGATAGCCTTGTTTGTGGCGAATCGATACCAGATTCCTATTGTAGCGATTATTGGTGACAACTACTATTTTGATGAATCAAAGTCAAAATCACCTGCTTATAAGCTTTTTCGGAACAGGTTTAGAAAGCTGACAGAAAAAGTGCTTTCAAGTAACAGTAGTGCCGTATATTGCAGCGATAAGATAAAAAATCTTTATAATAACTATTTTCACATGCATGGAGAGACTGTGTATTTTAGCTCATCTTTGAAACGGAGAGAGTTCAAGCCAATAGATACGAAACATCCGAAAGTTGTCTATTTTGGTAGCATCCGACTAGGTCGCAATCTGGCCTTATTGGATATCGCAAAAGCATTAACTGAAGTAAATCCTGATTATCGATTGGAAGTGTATTCAAACGAGAGTGATGAGGGTATCTGTGGAGTGCTGAAGGCTGCTCCTAATGTAATCTACGGAGGTTCTATACCGTATAGTCAGGTTGAACAAAAGACTGCTGAATGCGACATTTTTGTCATTGCCGAAGGATTCCGAGATGAGGACATCAATTTGACGAAATATTCTTTATCAACAAAAGCGTCTGATGGATTAGCGAGTGGTGCGGCAATCCTTACCTATGGACCGGAAGATGCTGGTGTCGTAGGCTATATGAAAGAGACTGGTGCATCAATGGTCTGTACCAATCTGAAGAGCCTAAAAGAATCACTCCGAGAATTGATTTGTAACGAAGAACTCCAAAAGAACTTTTATCAAAAAGCCATCGAAGTAACTCAAGCACACCACACGATTGAGAGCAGTACAGCAACATTCGAGAAAGTGGTCGAGAGAGCTGTTCGTGAGTTTAACTCAAAGAGGAATAATGAATGATCATATACGGGATACTGATTGGACTAACCGGTTTTGTATATCTTTTTTTTACAGCTTTACATTACGAGAAGAGTAAAGTTGATAAGATTACTATTACTTTCTTTTTTATCGGATATCTTCTCCTTCTCTGCTTGAGAGATTATTCGGTAGGTGTTGATACACGTGGTTATGTAAGAACATTTGAATATACAAGGTATTTAGGGTGGAAAGCATCGTTATTATATGGCGATAATGAAATTGGATTTAAATTACTTCGTGCAATGATTCAATGGCTAGGTGGCTCTAGATTGTTTGTGTCAATTTGTGCAAGTTTGGCAGTCCTACCCGTTATGTATCTCTACAAAAGAGAAGCGGAAGGATCAATGATCTGCATATCCTTTTTTCTAATTTCGCTCATTTTTGAGATGTTCTTTTCCGGAATGCGTCAGAGTATTGCCATTGCGTTGGCGGTTCCAGCTTACTATTTTGTTAAAGAGAAGAAGGTAATTAAATATCTACTGATTGTGGCGTTGGCCTATTGTTTCCATAAATCTGCAATTATGCTGCTGTTGCTGTATCCAATATATCATGCACATATAACAAAAAAGTGGCTTTGGGGAATTATCCCGCTGATGGGATTTGTAATGGTGCGCAGAGATTTACTTATGGATTTTATCTTTCAGTTGGCCGGCGATGAATATACCTACAAGTATTCTTATTTGACAGGTAGCTCTGGACAAATGGGACTGATGATTCTTTTTCTTCTTCTTGCTATATACGCTTATGTCATTCTCGACGAGAACAAGGCCGGAAAAGAGGAAATAGGTCTTAGAAATATTTTGCTATTGGCTGCATTTATTCATTTGTTTACTCCGCTTAATCCTACAATTTCAAGAATTAATTATTATTTTATTTTGTTTATTCCAGTCGGAATCAGCAGAATAAACAATCGTTGTAGAGATGAAATTTATATGTGTCAACTAAAGACAGTTGCAACGATCATTATGCCAGTGTTTTTTGTGATGTATTTCTTTATGTTGAAAGATGATTCGCTAAATGTAATGAATTATAAATTCTTTTTTTGATTAGAAAGGAAAACCCTTATGAAAGTGATGCAGATGAATTGCTGGCTCGAGTCGGGTAGTACAGGTAAAATTGTCTACGCAATTCAAAAATATGTGCGGAATAAGGGCGATGATTCATATGCAATCTATGGATTGGGAAAGAAACCGACTAACTCAAATGAGTTTAGAACTACACCTGAATTAGTACGGAAAGCCCAATCATTTCGTTCAAGAATAACAGGCTATCCGTATGGTGGCTGTATGTGGGGAACAGGTGCTGCAATACATTTTATAAAAAAAGTAGAGCCTGATATTGTGCATATCCATTGCATTAACGGGTATATGGTGAATGTCTATAAAATCTTGGACTTTTTAAAGAGTCAGCACATTCCTACTGTTATTACAAATCATGCGGAGTTTATGTATACTGGTGGCTGTACGCATGCGGTTGAGTGCGAGAAATGGAAAACAGGTTGCTATTCGTGTAATAAATTAAGCGCAGAACATCCGATTTCTTATTTCTTCGATCATACAAAAAAAGAATGGAATCTTATGAAAAAAGCATATGATGGATTTGAAAAACTCTATATATGCAATGTATCTGATTGGCTTACAAGCCGAGCTAGAATGTCTCCCTTCTTTAAAGGCTATCCTGTGGAGACAGTGTTTAACGGCTTGGATACGACTATTTTTCGATATATACCCGATAGGACGACTCCTCACAAGAGACCGCTAGTAATTCATGTAACGCCGAATTTTTATGATAAGATAAAAGGCGGTCAGCATGTTATAGAAACGGCTAAACGATGCCCAGATGTTGATTTTATTGTTGTAGGAAGTGAAGCAAAATCTGGTATGGATTTCCCGAATAACATCGAATTTTTAGGGAAAGTATCGGATCAAAAAATGCTTGCGGAAGCATATTCAAATGCTGATGTTTGCCTTTTAACTAGCTTGAGAGAAACGTTTAGTATGGTTACTGCGGAGAGCTTATGCTGCGGAACTCCTGTTGTGGGATTTAAAGCGGGAGGCCCTGAAAGCATAGCACTAAAAAAATATAGCAATTTTGTAAATCAAAATGATGACGATGCTTTAGAGAGCGCCCTTAGAGCGATGTTAGAAAGCAAATTCACAAAGGAAGAAATTTCTAATGAGGCGGTTGGTAAATATAGCGAAAAGAAGATGTGCCAACGGTATTATCAGATATATAAACAGTTGCTTAATGCGTAAGGAAGATAGCTTTAGCCAAATATGCTTTGAGGAGTTTTTGATCATCAATGAAGCAAATAGGAATTATTACTCATTATTATGGAAGTGAAAACTATGGAGGTGTGCTCCAATCATATGCACTGTGCCAATTTCTAAGAAATCAAGGATTTGACGCTGAACAGATTCAATATGACAAAAATAAAGATGTAAGTATCAAACGACGTATTGGAAAATTCTACCGATATGCTTTGTCAATACCAAGAAGGATTAAGCAGAAGGGCATATATAGAGAAATTAAGGCACGGGAAGCTGAATTTGCTTTGTTTCGGGATAAGCAGATATGCCATAGCAAAGAGGTGTTCGCTCAAAATTCGTTACATAAACTTGCAAAACAATATCAGTTGTATATTACGGGAAGCGACCAAGTGTGGCACCCAAACGCCGTGTGTGATGCGTATCTCCTGGATTTTGGGGTTGACGGTGTTAAGAAAATGTCCTATGCAGCTAGTGTTGCCAAAGACACACTGAGTGTAGAAGAACTTAAAAGGTATAAAAGAGCGTTTGCGGATTTTATTGCAATATCTGTGAGAGAAAAATCTGCGATTGAACTCTTACAGCCTATTGCTCCAGTCGAGATTCAGTGGGTTGTGGATCCCGTCTTTTTGCTCAGAAGGGAAGAATGGAATCCTTTGATTGGAAACAAATGTGATTCGGAACGGTATGCATTATGTTATTTCTTGGGTAATGGAACTAAAGAAAGAGAACTCGCAAGAGAATATGCAAAACGAAAGAACCTAGAGCTGAAGGTGATGCCCTTTTTAAATGGCGAGGTTAACAGCGATGACTTTGGCTACGCTGAGAAAATGATAATAAATGCATCACCTAAGGAATTTGTTCGGCTAATTCACAACGCCGAAATCGTATTTACAGATAGTTTTCATGCAACAGCATTTTCGCTTTTGTTTGAAAAACAATTCTATGTATTTGAGCGTAGTTTTCAGTCTTCAATGGGATCAAGGATTGAGTCCTTAACAGACCTTTTTGGGGTTCAAGAACATTATTGTAATACGCTGAATAAAATGACATCTGAGTATATTGACAATGCTGCATCAATTGATTATTCGAAGAGTTTTATTGCTTTTGAAAAGATGAGAGAAAAATCTGTTGAGTATTTGTTGAGAAATATAGGAAAGATTCTAGAAGAGGGTAAAGAATGAATCAAAGGAAGTTGGGTTCAATAATCTCATATGTCCAGATGTTTCTTGGTGTAGTAATTAGTTTGATTTATACACCTTACATGATAAAAATACTCGGACAGAGTGAGTATGGACTTTATAACACTGTTGCATCAACGATTTCAATGATGTCTGTTTTAAGCCTTGGTTTTAACAGCAGTTATATTCGCTATTATTCAAGGTATAAGGAGGAAAAGAATACAGAGGGAATATATAGACTGAACGGGTTGTTTATTTTGATATTCTCTGTAATTGGTGCGATAGCGCTGGCTTGCGGACTATACATCTCTGGACATTTGGAAATCGTATTTAAAGACGGTCTAACAGCTAATGAGTATTTCTTGGCTCGCAAACTATTAATTTTGCTTACCGTAAATCTAGCAGTTTCATTTCCAATGAGTGTTTTTGCCGATATAATCAGTGCCCATGAACAGTTTGTTTTCCTGAAGCTTCTAGGCGTTGTAAAAACCGTTTGCAGTCCTTTGTTAACTATTCCACTCTTATTTGCTGGCTATCGCTCTGTTGCTATTGTCACGGTTACAATTATTCTGGCTTTATTTACAGATACGATGTACCTGTTCTTTGTGGTCGGTCGCTTGAAAGAAAAATTTATTTTTAAAGGCTTTGAGCACGGACTGTTTAAGGAAATATTTACTTATACATCATTTATTGCAATCAATATTGTTGTCGATCAAATTAATTGGAATATCGATAAGCTTTTGCTGGCACGATATAAAGGAACGGTAGCTGTAGCAGTTTATTCGGTTGGCTATACTTTAAATAATTACTATAGTATGGTCTCTACAGCAATATCCGGCGTGTTTACACCATTGGTTCACAAGATTATCAATGATACTTATTCTGATTTGGGCGTTCAAAAAATACAGCTCACAGAGTTATTTACTCGTGTTGGAAGAGTTCAGTTCTTAATTCTAGCGCTTGTTTCCTCTGGCTTGGTGTTTTTTGGGAAGCCTTTTATTGAATTCTGGGCCGGTGAAGGTTATGAAAATGCATATTATGTTGTACTCTTGTTGACTTTGCCTGCTACGGTTCCACTGATTCAAAATGTCGGCATTGAAATTCAGCGTGCACAAAATAAACATAAATTTCGCTCAATTGTTTATTTACTAATGGCACTGATCAATCTAGCAGTTTCAATAGTTTTTTGCCAATGGTGGGGAGCAATAGGTAGTGCTCTCGGAACTGCTATTTCGCTTGTTTTTGCAAATGGAGTACTGATCAATATTTATTATCAGAAGAAATGTAATGTGGATGTGATTTCTTTTTGGAAAAGCATTCTGAAGATGTTTAAGGGACTTATTGTACCCATAGTACTCGGAACACTGATAATGGCGTTTATCAAGATTAATTCGCTTGCTCAATTGGCATGCTGGATTGTTCTATACAGTGTAGTTTATTGCATCAATGTCTGGATACTTAGCATGAATAAGTATGAGAGAGAGTTGGTTGCCAAACCAATAAAAAGGCTTGTTCAAAAAAATTAGTTTACTCTGTGCAAAAGGTGGTGAAAAAATACATATGATACAGGTTATGGATAAAGCGAAGTGTGTTGGATGTCATGCCTGTTATAATTGCTGCCCATTGAACTGTATTACAATGGAAGATGACAATGAAGGCTTCATGTATCCCCGGGTTGATCAAAATGTTTGTATTAATTGTAAAAAATGTGAGAAGGTTTGTCCTATAATTCAAAAGCCAACACTTGGAGCTTTTTCAGAAACTTCTTTTGCTGCGTATTCGAAAAATGAACAAATAAGAAAGTGCAGTTCATCTGGTGGCGTGTTTTCGGTTTTAGCACAAATCGTTTTGAAACATAATGGAGTGGTTTTTGGAGCAGCTTTTGATGATCAATTTCAGGTTCACCATATAAGAGTGGAATCGGTTAAAGATTTGGAAATGCTCAGGGGTTCAAAATACGTCCAGAGCAGAATTGAAAAAACATTTAAAGATGCTAAAGAGATTTTGGAAAGTGGACGAGAAGTATATTTCTCTGGTACTCCTTGCCAAATTGATGGCTTTAAGAATTATCTAGGAAGAGAGTATGAAAATCTAATAACACAAGATATCATTTGTCATGGCGTTCCGGCTCCGTATGTATGGGATAAGTATCTTGATTCAGTTAGAAATAATATCAATTCAGAAATTACACAGATCTCTTTTCGTGATAAGTTATTGGGCTGGAGAAAGTATTCTGTAAGGATTGAAGGCGCAAACGGTAAAATCGAAATGAGTACATTTCTGGATAATCCCATGATGAGAGCTTATCTAAGGGATATGTGTTTACGTCCGTCGTGCTATGATTGCCCAAGTAAGGGAGTAAAGAGGAGTAGCGATATAACACTTGCAGACTTCTGGAATGTAAGTGACTTCATAGATGACTTCGATGATGACCGAGGAACGGATTTGATTATTTGCCATTCTTCAAAGGGAATGAAGCTTTTACAAGAGGCAGAATCAGCAATAGAGTGTCATAAAGTTGATATGCGAGCAGTATATGAAAATGTTCCGATGAATACTTCCTCAAGGCTTCCGACTAAAAGAAATGATTTTATGGAATATTTGGAGCAGGGGTCTTTCGTGGAAGCGGTGCAAAAGTATTGCACTATTCCGATACATGAAAGGCTCGTAACAAAGATTAAGCTTATTTCTAAGAGAATAAGTAGGAGGAAATAAAAATGTCTGCATTTGATAACGCAACCCTTATGATTACTGGAGGTACCGGCTCTTTCGGTTCCACCGTTCTTAAGCACTTCCTGGATTCAGACCTGAAGGAGATTCGTATCTTCTCCCGTGACGAGAAGAAGCAGGACGATATGCGCCACGAGCTTCAGGCCAAGCATCCGGAGAACGCCAAGAAGGTCAAGTTCTACATCGGTGATGTCCGCAATCCCCAGTCCATCCGTGACGCAATGCCCGGCGTTGACTACATCTTCCACGCTGCTGCTTTGAAGCAGGTTCCTTCCTGCGAGTTCTTCCCCATGCAGGCCGTCCAGACCAACATCATCGGTACTGATAATGTGTTGCACGCTGCTATTGACGCTGGCGTCAAGCGTGTCGTCTGCCTGTCCACCGATAAAGCCGCTTACCCCATCAACGCTATGGGTATCTCCAAGGCCATGATGGAGCATGTCATCTACGCTAACGCCCGTGTGGCTGCTGAACGTGGCGGCACCACCATCTGCTGCACCCGTTACGGCAACGTCATGTGCAGCCGCGGCAGCGTGATTCCGCTGTTTGTGGAGCAGATCAAGGCCGGCAACCCCATTACCATCACCGATCCCAACATGACCCGCTTTTTGATGAACCTGGATGAGGCCGTTGACCTTGTCATGTTTGCCTTTGAGCACGCCAATCCGGGTGATCTGTTCATCCAGAAATCCGATGCTTCCACCATTGGCGATCTGGCCAAAGCCGTGCAGCAGCTGTTTGGCGACACCGGCACCCGCGTGATCGGCACCCGCCACGGCGAAAAGCTGTACGAGACCCTGATGACCAAGGAAGAGCGGATGCGCAGCGAGGATATGGGCAACTATTACCGCGTTGCCGCCGACAACCGCGACTTGAACTATGACAAGTACTTCATCAAGGGCCAGGTTCACACCCAGGCCGATGAAGATTATACCAGCCACAACACCCGCCGCCTGGATGTGGAGGGCACCATCAAAAAGATCATGACCACCGAGTACATCCAGGAAGCACTGAAAGAGGCAGGCAAGGCATGAACATTCTTGTCACCGGGGCAAAGGGGTTTGTCGGGCGCAATCTGTGTGAAAACCTGAAAAATATCCGCGATGGCAAAAACCGCACCCGCCCGGCCCTGAACATTACTGATATTTTTGAGTATGACCTGGA
>ERZ772854.1238-NODE-1238-length-25612-cov-9.801933_pt1 | contig 25612 bp, 17 predicted proteins | sample MGYA00580844_ERZ772854 | MGnify/ENA primary metagenome ERZ772854 (study PRJEB29015, sample SAMEA2737727) | human gut metagenome | biome: human gut; feature: human-associated habitat; material: faeces | place: China | collected 2012 ...
TTTGATAAACCGGAATTAAATCGGAAAATAACAAAGCGTTAACACCTTTATTCTGGTATTCCGGTTTCACGGCAACAAGTAGTAAATCAAGCATTTTCGCACGTCGTTTCATGAATAATGCTTTCAACAGATAGAACCATCCGAGCGGCAGCAGACGTCCGTGTGACTTTTGCAGCGCTTCGGCAAGCGACGGCATGGAGATACCTACGCAAACCAGTTTGTCATCGGCATCGGTGATAAGAGTCACCATTCGCAGGTCGAGTATCGGGAGGTACATCTTTACGTATTGGTTGATTTGTCGCTGCGTCAACGGAGAGTAGCCGTAGAGCGGGCTGTACGCTTCGTTCATCAGTTCGAATATTTCCTGTCCGTAGTCTTTGGCTATTTTTTTCCCGGAGGTATATTTCTTTATCTTGAGGTTGTATTTTCGTTGAATCAGTTCGGAGATACGCTTGTGCTTGTCGGGAATGGCGTCCGGGATATAGATTTTGTATTCCACCCAGTCGGCGTCTTTCTCGAAGCCGAGTTTCTCCATGTGTACGGGATAGTAGGGGTGGTTGTAGATAGTGGCCATGGTGCTGAGTTGGTCGAAACCTTCAATCAGCATACCTTCCGCATCGAAATCGGTGAATCCGAGAGGTCCGGCAATGTGAGTCATGCCCCGTTCCTTTCCCCAGTCTTCTACTGTTTTGATGAGAGCGGAGGATACTTCAGGGTCGTCAATGAAGTCTATCCACCCGAAACGGACGTTCTTGCAACCCCATTTCTCGTTGGCACGGTTGTTGATAATGGCGGCTACACGTCCTACGATCTTGTCATCCTGGTATGCCAGAAAATAATCTGCTTCACAGAATTCGAATGCTGCATTCTTACGCTTGTTAAATGTATTGAGCATATCGTCGTAAAGGTCGGGGACGGAGTACGGATTGCCCTTGTACATTCTGTAATTGAAACGGATAAATTTCTTAAGTTCTCTCTTTGTAGAGACTTTCTTGATTGTAATAGCCATATCTCGTATTTATGATTGAGGAAGCAAAGATACGTGATAATCTTCAAAGTACAACGCAGAGGGTGGCAAAAACTGTGTGAGAGGTAAGTTGGTTTTGGAAAATAAAAAGCAATTAGTAGTTGTTTAAACTGAATTTAGGACTACCTTTGTTCGAAATACTATAACACATATCATGGAACTACAAATTATTCAGAATAAGATATATGAGATTCGGGGACAGAAGGTAATGCTTGATTTTGATTTGGCGGAACTCTATGGAACAGAAACACGGTTATTGAAGCGTGCTGTGAGACGTAATATGGAACGTTTTCCAGATGATTTCATGTTTGAATTGACAAATGAAGAGGCTAACTGCTTGTTGTCCAGTAGGGTATCCCAAATTGGGATACCCCAATATAATTTTAGTGCTTACACTCCATTTGCGTTTACGGAACAGGGGGTAGCCATGCTTTCAAGCGTTCTGCATTCAACAGTTGCTATTAAGGTCAATATTAATATTATGCGTGCCTTTGTCAGTATTCGTCAATATGTCTTGGCCAGTGATACCAAGAATCAAGAAATAGACGAACTGAGACAGCGCATACAAGAACTGGAAAGTCAAGGAAGTAAAGCATTCGCAATGATTAACCAAATCGGCGAGGAGACTTTGGAAGCCATAAACGACCTCAGTGAAGATACCCGGAAGGAATTGGATAGTATTTATCTGGCTTTATCAGAATTGGCCGATAAAGAAAAAACGGAATCTCTGAAATCAAAGCATCGACGACCGATTGGGTTTATACATTACGATAATGAGGAATAAGTTTATTTTGATATAAAGCAATAAACATTTCCTGCAAAGTCACAGACAATCATCTGGTTTCCTGATACGGCTACGGTTGAGAATATCGGTGCTCCGAGATTATATTTGTCTTTTATAATTCCCGTTGTCCGGTCGATAGCATATAGATAACCATCGGAAGCTCCGATGTAAATAACTCCTTGTGATGCCACTGGGCTTGTTTCTACTCCGGCTTGCGGAGTGGTAGAATAAGGAGCTGTGTATACCAGCGAAGGCAAAGTCTCTGCTCTCCATTTATTGAAAAGCGTAGCTTTGTCCAGTGCGAAAACTCCGCGGTCGGCAGTACCGAAGATAATTTCCTGTTCGGTAATAAGTGGTGTGGATGTTACGTCTAGGTTGGCTGACAATTCTTTCTGTTGGAGTACTTTTCCGGTTTGTGGTTCTATGACGAAGAAGCTTTTGGAGGAGATGATCCATAATTTCCCGTCTTTATAGACCGGAGAGGCTCCCCGGTTACGAAGTCCGTTATCGGAGAGTTTCCAGAGTTGTTTTCCGGTGTGAATGTCGTTACCGTATAATCCTCCCCATTGAGTTCCGCTGACTAATACATTTCCGGCAACAGTTAGCGTTGTAGTAGCACCTTCCCGTTGTCTCCAGTCCTTGTTAATCCATATTGTTTGTCCTGTCTTTAAGTCATAGGCGGATAGTCCGGCACCAATTCCGGCGTAGACTACTCCTTTATCTATTGTTATTCCTTCCGTTAAGTAAGGATAGCTGTTCAGTTTGATATATTGTTTCCAGAGTAATTTTCCGGATTCTGCATCCAAAGCGTACAGATTGCAGGCAGCGTCCTGTGCTATTACAATTCCGTTTTCATAGGCGATTGTGTTCTTCACCGAGTTTGCCGTGCGGAATTTCCATAACAGTTTGCCGGAATTGAAATCGAATGCACAGACAAATGTGTTCAGTGGTATATTGTCATCGGTGGTAGCGATAAATACTTTCTGTCCGGCGATAATAGGGGAAGCCATGAAGATGTTGCTGCCTGTGTTGGCTGTCCATTGCAGTTGCAGGGGGAGCTTGATTTGAGAATTATTGATTCCTCCGGAGTGTGCGGCATTTTGAAGCAGGGTATTCCAGTCCTCGCCCGGGATTGTAGCCGGCTTGAAGTCTTTTTGATAAGTGAATCGGCTGGTGGCGGTTGCTTTCTTGCCGTCATTAAAGAATGAAGTTACTGTGAGTTGTAGCTTTCTTCCGTTTTCATTCGCAGGCATTTGAATGTCTCTGCTCCAGTTCCAGTCGGTGAGGGAGATAAGGTTGCCTTTGGCTATCTCCTGATTATTCTCTATATCGCTTAGGATGTAGGAGACGTGTGATGTTTTAGCCTGTGCATGATAGGTATTGACAGAAACAGGAAGCCGGTCTCCGGTAGCTGCGGAAATTTGATTGTTCATCGGGGAGACTATGGCAATCTGCGGCTCGATGAAGGTATACCGTAGTTGCGTTGTGATATTGTCATTGCCGTCTACTTTTATTTCTCTGAAAGAAGAAGGAGAATGGTCGATACCGCCTTTATCCAATGTACCGGTACAGATTGTATAGATTCCGTTTTGATTGCGGACATAGTTGTAGTGCATGTGTCCGTAGATTTGGGCTTTTGTATTGAAAGCACGTAGGTCAAGTGTATGCTCTTTATCGGCTTTGAATACGAATGTGTCACTTGCGGTAAACAGGTCATGGTTGAAGAGGATCAATGCCTGTTCTTTCTTCATCATGGCAAGGTCATTCTTCAGCCAGTTGTATACATCTTTTTGAGTATAATTAGTCGGGTGGTCTCCGTGGTCGATTGGGGTGACTACATAATGAACGTTACCCATATCAAATGAGTACCACGTCGGACCATAGAGAGATTCATAAAGCTCTTCGCCATAGCTACCTTTCACTAAGTCGTGATTGCCGATGCAGTAGTAAACGGGGCAATCCATTGTCTGTGCGTTCACTATTTGGTTATGCATTGTCAGCCCCGGTTCGTAACAGATGTCTCCGGTATGAATCAGGAAAGCGGGCTTTTCATTCTTTACATATTGCTGAAGGTCAGTTACCCAACGTCCCATTCCACCGGTCACTTCGGTATCGGTGATTTGAACGAAAGAATGTTCCCTGGCTTTTGTCCGTTCACTTTCAGTTAAGATAAAGTCGTAGCTTTTTCTATTCTCTTTGGTGGAAAGATAGAATTGCTCCGTTTCAAATCCGGCGGGAGTTGTAATGCTGATAAATCTTGTTTTATCGAATCCGGGTAAAGAGAACCGACCTTTCTTATCTGTTTTTACTACGTTCAAGCCGTCTGTTACCATAACTCCCGCCAGCGGTTTATCACCTTTATTAAATAGTCCTGATTGGTCGGTGTCGACATAGACTGTTCCTTTAAATTGAGCGCTTAGTGGCAGATATAGTAAAAATGATACTAGGATAACAGATAATCTTTTCATGGTCAGTCCTCCGGTTTTTAGTGTGTTAAGCTAATTATTTCTTTTTATTTCACTTGTTTCATTTCTTCATTGTAACGTGCTTCTTCTTTGCACAAAGGTTTGTACCAAGTCTTCCTTAGTATAAGTGTGGTGACTAAAAGCAAAGTGATAGAGCTCCAGAGCCCCAGTTGCTCACGGACAACGAGATACATCGGAATGATAGTAAGCGCACATTGCCAGATGATACCGATTGCTACGTTGAAAGCATCCCTTTTGAAGTTCTTGTTCGGCTGGATATGAGGATAACGCGCCAATGCTTTTTCTTCTACCGGTTTCCACCAGCCCCATGGGCGGACACGGGTGTAGAAGTTGATCAGTGTCTCTTCGTCAGTCGGAGGTGCGCTATACGTTCCGGCGATACATCCTATCAGGGAAACCCCGAACAGAACGGGGAAGAAATACAATACCCATGCGTCGGGAACAGTGAATTTCATGACGATTGCCGCTATTACTCCGGCAGTCATTCCCCAGAAATAGCCTTCACCGTTGAAACGCCACCAATGCCATTTGAGTACGTTGGCTGCGATGTATCCACCAAAGAGTGCGCCTACAATCCATTGGAAGATTTCATTAATATCTTTCAGAAAGAATCCGATAACGGTGCTGACCACTACCACTGCAACAGAAATCACATAACTGCTGCGTATCTGCGTTTTTACACTCGCTTTCGGATTGATGTATTTCAGATAAATGTCATTCACTATATATGCAGGAGCCGCATTCACCGTTGAAGCGAAAGTAGACATGAACGCTGCCAGTAGTCCCGCCAATAACAGACCGGCTAATCCGGAAGGTACATAACGGGTAATCAAGTGAGGAAGAATCGTCTCAAAGTCCGTTCGTGTAACTTCCATTTGTGTCATTCCGCCGTCTTCCTTGAAGAAGTAAATAGCCAGCAATGCGAATCCCATAATCATCAGGTAGCGAGGGATTAATAACACCACAGATACAGAACCACTCATCATTGCCGCTTCTTTCGGAGACTTGCAGGACAGAATCTTCTGCATATCATAGTTAGGAGCGGGACCAGCCATGCTCATAAAGATTCCTTTCAGCAACGCCATCATAACAAATATGCTTATCAGACTGTAAGGCTCGTTGGCCATTCGCTCGGTAAGGAGATTCATCCGGCTGCTCCAGTCGATATCAAGTGTCCAGCCGAAGAAGGGCGAATCCCAGCCGGCAGGAACAAATGAGTGAATCATGTCCGGTGCCACCATCTGCATACCAATGACGACAATAACGATGCCTGCCACGGTCATTATCAGAAACTGAACGACATCTGTCCATACGATACTCAGCATTCCGCCGAGCATCACATAGAATGTGGCGATGGTAGTAAAGAAAATACCATATACATGAGGAACATATTCTGCAGGAACATTGAAAGGAATAAATGGAGATACTACTTCCCAAGGGATGAATATCTCCATAAATTTACCAATACCTATGAACCCGTAACTTAAAAAACCGAGTACGCTAAGTAATGCGAATACGATAACAATCGTATGTGAAAGAGTAGAACCTTTCCCTTTTCCGAAACGGGTTTTAATCCATTCGGCACCGGTGAGAACGTTCGAACGGCGCAGCCACACGGATAAGTAAACCATTAGGAATATCTGGTTGAACACCGGCCATAACCAGGGAATCCAAAGACTTTTGAAACCATAAGCGAATGCCCAGTATACCATAAGCATTGTGCCCGTAATATCGAACATTCCGGAGGCGTTGGATAATCCCAACATATAGAAAGGCAATGATTTTCCACCAAAGAAGTAGGAGTCCATATTCTGGGCTGCCCGTTTTTTAAGAATGAGACCGATGACAATCATAGCGATAAGATAGGCGCATATGATAAGAAGGTCGGTAGTGTGTAATTTCATATTATTATTTTGAATCGATTTATATATTGTATCTTCTTTGCTGCAAAGGTAGGGGGAAAGTCTTGGGCAAACAAATATTATTTTAGCACATACTGATACTAAACCAATAAATGTTTCTTATTCCTTATGGTAAATTAGTTCATTCCTAAGATTCCATGCTTGTATATGTTTTATGCCATTGTGAGACGGTAAGACCATATCATCAATTGATACTACCACTTTCGGAAAGTTATCATTAATGGTTTCCAATGGAGAAAATTCTCTTTTTATGGTACTTTGATCTGACATTATATAAGAGCATTGTATATAAATTGTTTCTCCTGTTTTTTGAGCCACGAAGTCGATCTCTTTACCTTTGGCATTGCCAGTGTAAACTTCATATCCCATACGAAGTAACTCCAAGTAAACTGCGTTTTCTATCAGGTAGCCAAAGCCATAACCGTAGCCGGGATAGAGATAATTTTTATAAGCAAGGTCATTAATGTAGAACTTACTTGTCCCAGCAAGGGTTTCTTTTCCCTTGATGTCATAACGTTCGCAACGATGGATTAAGAATGTGTCTTCGATATATCCTATATAAGCAGCTACAATATCATAACTAATGTTTCTCCCTGAATTTTTAAAGTATTTCACTATGCTATTGACCGATATCAGGTTGGAAGCGTTGTTTACTAAAAAGATAAAAATATCTTCCAGTAATTTGGGGTCACGTATATTGTAACGTTGGATAATGTCACGCAACAAAATGGAGTCCTTAATAGTAGACATATAGTTTTGTCTGATTTCCAGTTTATTCGGGAGAGAAAACAACTCCGGCAGACCACCACTATTTATATAATCAAGATAACTTTGTTTCATTTGCTCTTTTCCGGTTACCATAAGATATTCCTGATAACTGAAAGGAAAAACATTGAAACATACATAACGACCGGATAATAACGTAGCCAGTTCTCCTGAAAGTAATTTAGAGTTAGAACCGCTTATGAATAGTTCGTATTCAGCTGTATAGTCTTGTGAATAAGAATTTATTGTCTTTTCCCAATCTTTGATGAGTTGAATCTCATCGATGAAAATATAAACTTTTCCTGTTGGTTGTATAATTGCCTGATACAGCTTGATGATTTCATCTAAGTCTTTGTAGGTCTTTATGAAATCCAGATCTGTCATTTCTCTGTTGATGAATAGTGTATTTGCGGCAGGCACGCCATTTTCTATCAGTTGCCTGGCAGTCTGTCGCAATAGATAACTTTTTCCTGCTCTACGCTGACCTGTAAGGATTTTCACAAGTCTGTTTCCTGTAAAGTCCATAATCTTTTCATTGTATTCACTACGCCTGAATCCAAAATCAAATGCAGTGTCTCCCCAAAGATTATACTTTCTTAGAATGTTTATCCTTTCGTCCATATCCTAAAGTTTTTAGCAAAAATACAAAAGTTTCGGATATATCCGAAACTTTTCTTGCTTTTGTTTGCGATTTCGAATATATCCGAAATTATTTGTTTTAAAGATAAACTTGTTCTGTTTCTACTGTAACGGCTTTGTTAGCTTCTATGAGATTGCAAATATTTTCTACGGAAGCAGCAGAACGTAAACCGTCTGCCGGTGTGTGAAAACAATAATCGATCAGTCTATCAATGGTGGAAGTTGCTACATGCATACGAGTATCCGAGGATGCATAATAGATATATACTGTTCCATCTTCATCCGCAATCCAGCCATTCGAGAAAAGTACATTAGATACGTCACCTATTCTTTCTTCATCTATCGGAGCCAGCAAATATCCACCCGGTTCGGCGATTGTCTTTGTCGGATCTTCCAGAGAGGTCATATACAGATAGAGTACATAACGCAGTCCGGCAGCACAAGCCCGTACACCGTGGGCGAGGTGTAACCATCCCTTGGAGGTTTTGATAGGATGAGGTCCCTCTCCATTCTTCACCTCTTTTATAGTGTGATAGTGACGGTGGTTGATGATAGTTTCTTCTTTCACTTCTGCATGAGTCATATCATCAATGAGTGCCCAACCGATACCTCCGCCGTTTCCGGCATCAATAAAGCTATCTTGCGGACGGGTGTACAAAGCGTACTTACCGTTAACAAATTCCGGATGTAGAACGACATTACGTTGTTGGCTTTTGGAAATCAGGTTGGGTAGGCGTTCCCAATTCTTCAAATCTTTGGTGCGGACGATACCTGCTTTGGCAACGGCGGAAGATAAGTCACCCGGTGCAGCGTTGGGGTCAAGGCTTTCGCTACAGAAGATACCATATATCCAGCCGTCTTCGTGTGCTGTCAGGCGCATGTCGTAGACGTTTGTTTCTGTCGGATCAGTATCCGGTAGTTGTATCGGGTATTCCCAAAAACGAAAGTTATCTATTCCGTTTGGACTTTCGGCAATGGCAAAGAATGACTTACGGTCGTTCCCTTCCACACGTACTACCAACAAGTATTTGCCGTTCCATTTGATAGCTCCCGAATTCATGGTGGCATTCATTCCGATACGTTCCATAAGCCAAGGGTTTGTTTCCGGATTCAAGTCATAACGCCATTCCAAAGGAATGTGTTTTGCAGTGATGACAGGATATAGGTAGCGTTGGATGATTCCGTTATAATGACTATTATCTTCTTTATTCTTGCGAGTGAGAAGCTGGAAATATAACTCTTTGAATTGTTTAAATTTTTGCTTATTATAACTTGACATAAGGTTTTTCTTTTTAACAGATCCTACAAATGGGCGATTATAAGTGGACTTTTCCAACCAATGTAACAATACTAAATTGTGGTATTGTCAGATTGTAGTATTTATTGCTTACGGGAACGATATTTGTTTTATTCCATCTATTGTCTTTATTAGTAATAAATTGCTTTAATGCTCCTTTTATATTTGCTCCGTCTAGGCGAATGTTGGTCGATATTGTTTTTTCAGATAGGTTGATTGCAACTAAGATATATTTATCGTTCTTTTTATATGCTGATACTAAAAGGTCTTTGTTCTTAGGTTGGGTTACCTGTATTCGTGTACTTCCTTCAGAAATATATCGAGAGTAATTGCCTAAGATATCATACCTTTTTGATAATGTATAATCTTTTCTATTTTTGTTCAAAATGATAAGACTTTCATTGTTGGATGTCGGCATAGCTCCTCCCCACCATATAATTGCATTTACATTTGCCTTAGTCAGATAATTGTGGAATGTAACTGCCCACTTAAGTCCATCTTGAATTGAAGTATCGAGTGGGGTTACATCACTTATTTCTGTAATCCATACCGGTATGTGCGCTTTTTCTGCTGCGTCAAATGGAATGATAGGAGTTTTAAGATATTCTTTATCTACTTTTATTGGCATTATGTCAGGAGATAAGCTATAGCCATGTCCTGCTGCAATGAGATTGAATTTCTTGATTTCAGGATAGTCCTGAAGAATTGTATCTGTGAAGTCTTTGGATGAGACCATCTTTAGTTGAGGCATGACTACTGACCATAAAGGATTCTCTCCAAATATGATTTTTGCAGGAATATTTTCTTTCTGAAAGGTGGGACCAAGATTGGAAGTGATAAATTTCCCCATTTCGTCTGCTGTCCATAAAGAAGAATTCCAGGGGGCGGCATAACCAGGCTCGTTTGAGGGTGATATGGCATAAGGTGTAATTCCTTTGGATTTGTAAGCTTTGTAAAAAGCTGCAAGATAATTAGCGAAATCCTGATAACACTCCGGTTTGAGTTTTCCGTTTGATACTTTTCCGTTGCTTTTCATCCATGCAGGAGCGCTCCATGTAGAAAAAACTAATTTGTTGATATGATATTTATTTTTAGCCTCTAAAGTAAGCCATAATTGTCCGCGTCTCAACAAATCATCGGATTTATTGTTAAAATCAGAATCGCATAACTCGATGTTAATATCATCGTTAAGATTGAAGTCTTTATCTTCTTTATTCTCCCAATAATGTGGGAAAATCTCTCCTCTTAGGATGTTTAAACGCAATCCATCGTTACCGAACATTTTATCCATGACTTGTTTTCTGTTTTTGAAAGCGAACAGTTCTTTAGCCCAGCCAGCTTGGGCTATTCCAAATCCGTCTATTGTTTGTTCGCAATCGTTCCATCTGATTACGATGCCGGAGCTTGGCGAATTATCTGAAATTTTAGTAGCAGGGTTGCTGAAACAAACTAGACTAGTAAATAGTGCACTTAAAATGGGGATGCAATGTAGTTTCATATTTTCAGAATCTGATATAAGGGAGGTAGCTTTTTCTTTGGTAAGACACCACCTCCCTAATTTTATTAATATCTATTTACCGATCACGCTTATGTTAGTCGATATCCCACCATATATGTGTGGTAACTTTGTCTGCTCCTTGTTGCTGATTCGCAGTATCTACATTTGCTCTGTTAATACTATATTCATCGGTAGGATAAGGGAGTCTCGTAGGGATAACTCCTGGGCTCATACTACCTGAATAATTGGTTGGAATAAGTTTGGGGTATCCGGTACGACGCCAGTTGGCATAACTTTCGTAACCGTTGATGAAAGTTGCTACCCAGTATTGCTCTCCGATAATTTGCAGTTTTTCCGTATTGTTTGCAGTACTGAATAGGTTCTGGGCTAAGTAAGTCTCGATTTCTTCATCTGTGATTTTACCTTGCGTTCCGTAAGTAATCTCCTGTTCTTTCATGGATGATGTGATGGCTTCTTTATAAAGAACCTCCGCGTTTCCGTTTGTCCAGTTTCTCAATACAGCTTCGGCTAGCAACAATTTCGTCTCAGATGGCATTAGGAAGATGGTAGGGGCATCCAATCTCAAAATTGTATTGATATTGAAGTTGGAAGTATTTTCTAAGCCGACAAAGCTTCCACTTGGGGCGTCTGCAATGGTATGACTATCGTAACCGTTAGGTAAACCAAATTGTTTGTCAAATTCAGTATTTCCGTCTTTCAAAGAGCAATATACATGAATACGAGGATCTTTTGTTTTTTTGAGATAATCCATGAATGTTTTCCCAATTTTGACTGCATCACTTTCGATGAAGTTGTCATCTAGATAACGGAAACTCAATGGATTTTTAAATGCATTTTTCCCGCTTCCGTCATGTCTCAGAAGGCATATATCTTCCGGTTGGCTCATTACGCCGATAGTTACGGCGTCGGCTACTGTCTGTTTTGCCAGGTCTGGAGCCACTTCTGACAGACGCATTCCTATACGAAGTAATAAGGAACCTCCAAACTTTTTCCACTTATTGATGTCGCCATCGTAGAATAAGTCACCGTCTATTGCCGGATTATTGGCATTTAGCAGGTTGACCCCGTCTTTGACTTGCTGAATCATATCTTTATAGATGGTCTCCTGATTATCATATTTCGGCTTATAGATTTGCTGATAGTATCCTAATCCTGCTTCAGAATAGGGAACATTGCCGTATATATCTGTCAAACGCTGGAACAGATAAGCGCCCCAGATTTTTGTTGCACCGAGGATATTGGAATATTTTGCATCTGACGAGGCTTTTTCTTCCAATTCGCGCCAGTTTTTTATCAGATCGCTATAAGTGTCGGTAAAGAAGGTGTTGGCGTAAGATTCCATCTGGTAATATTTGTCACCTGGCATATCGTTATTTAAGGAAGCGGCTTGCTGTACAAGCATCATGCAGGTTCCTACCTGAATGTTTTTAGCAATACCACCGGTAGTCGTATGTAATTGAGTATAGGTCAACAGAGGACCGGGCTCTATCGAGGTAGGACTGTTGGGGTCTATATTTTTCTCGGTGAAATCACAGGCATAAACCATACAAGTTAGCGTGGATGCCATCATTAGTTTTATTATATTGATCACTGACATAATATTTTTATTTAAAATTTGACATTCAGATTAAAACCTATGCTACGTGAGGCGGGTAGTCCGTAAGATTCGAATCCCTGTCCATTGTCGATATTGAAAGAAGATTCGGGATCTACCAAAGGTACTTTATCGTAGATATTCCACAAATTCCGTCCTACGACTGAGAGAGACAAGGCTGACAAACCTATTTTACGGATCCATTTTGTCGGGAAGTTATATCCGAAAGAAAGTTCGCGCAACTTAATGAAAGAAGCGTCATATATACAGTTCTCGGTAATACCTGACAATGCCATATAATATTTCATCGCTGTCACTTTTACATCATTTGGAGTTACACCGTCTTCTTTTACTCCCTGAGCGATAATACCTTCTTCGCGTCCTGGTAGCGTGTCTGCATGGCGTCCGAACATAATCATGTGTGCATTTGTTTGAGAATACATCTTTCCTCCGAATTTGCCATCAAGTAAGAAACTCAATGTGAATCCGTGACATTCAAATGAGTTGCTGAATCCTAATGTGTATGGATGCACGCTTTCGCCTAATTTCTCGATTTCTCCTTTCATAGGAAGTCCATTTTCGTACATGATTTCACCTTTGTCGTTGCGTTTGAAAGTTACGCCTCGGATAATCCCATAAGGTTGTCCTACTTGCTGGTAAATCCAAGCTGGGCCACAGTTGTCGCTATCGTGGCCAGTACGAGACTTTGCCAGTTCGAATTCGGTGACATCATCTGTTATGCGTTTAATTTCACTCTTGTTGTAAGCGAAGTTGAAGGAAGTGTCCCAACGAAAGTGAGATGAAAGAATTGGAGTGCCGGTAAGTAACAGTTCAATACCATGATTATTCACTTTACCCGCGTTTATTTTGACATTTCCATATCCTGACGCGGTTGATATACCTGCGTTTACTATATCGTCTTTAGTATTTCGTACATAGTATGTGAAATCAATGCCGAAGCGATTGTTAAAGAACCTGGCTTCAAATCCTCCTTCATACGAAATAGAAGTCAGAGGTTTTAAATTTAAGTTCGGAATAGTGCCATTGTCAATGGATCCAACAGGATATTTGCGATATGCATCCGCATAACTGTATGTCAATCCCAGTTGATAGGCTCCAACGGCGCCGCCGGACTGTGCCCATGAACCGCGTAGCTTGAGGTATGGGAACCAAGACGGCATCTGAATAGCTTCACTAAGGATAAATCCTAATCCGACGGAGGGATAAAAAATATGATTGGGAGAGGTTTTCCCTTTGTAAGAAAGTGCGGAAAACCAGTCGTTACGTCCTGTTAAGGTCAAATATATCATGCTTTTATAAGACATTTCGGCTTGTCCGAAGAGGGAGTTGATGTAACTTTCAGAAGTAGAATGACCACCGGATTTTGTTTTTGTATTATTAATGGTGTTGAATCCTGGTACAACAAATTGGTCACCGTACGAACTTGTTGCATCTGACCAACTTGCCATTGTGTTCCAGCCAATAAATGCATCGACACTTACAAGGCCGTCTTTGAATGAGTTGGTATATCCGGCAATGGCTTCTGTGTTGAATTCACCGTGATATTCGGCACTATTGGATATATTACCTTCTTTTACAGCTCCGCGGGCTGTGCCCCAAGGGGTGACATTTTCGGCACGACGGTTAATCATATCACCGCCGGCACGTCCGCGTAGATACCAGTTTGGTGTAAAGTTGTATTGAACTTCGACGGAGCCAATAATACGGTCTTTAGCATCTTTTTGACTATTCTTGTAAACAACAAATAAAGGATTGATTACATAGCCTTGAGCGTTTACTTCATATTCCGTACCATCGTCGTTTGTAATCTTCATATCAGAAAGGCCGTAATTAGGTGCTAGTTGCCATAAAGAAGCATTTGCATTGGAGGTAATATCACCCAGGTTTGGACGGTTTTTGGCACGTTCGCGTACGTACATAATATTGGCCTTTAGTGAGAAGTGCTCGTTCATTCTAGAAGTCAGATTCAATGTAATATTGTTACGTTCCAGTTTGGAATTCGGTTGCATATCATGAAAACGTTGATCACCTGCACCAACACGGAACTGAATTTTTTCATTTCCGCCGGATACAGCGATGTTGTTAGTCACTGACCATGCATTGTCGTAGAAATCTTTGAAATTATTTCTTGCGGTTGGTGAATATGGGCGGGAAATTCCGTCATATTGCGTTACATTTGATCCGTCCATTTTGCTACCGAAGCTCATTACACTCATTTGCTTGGCTAATGTTGGAGCCAATTGGCTTATAGCCTGTTCTGGTGTCATTCCATATCCAGCTCCTGTCGCTATAGCCAGTTGATCAGGATTCATCCCATTTGCACCACAACCATATTCCCATTGGAGGTCATTATTCTTTAGGATGGGAGAGTCTTTAGTATAAGACATATTGTATTCTACTCTGACTTTTCCTGCTGTTCCTTTTTTAGTAGTAATGACAATTGCACCATTTGCTGCACGGGAACCGTACAATGCAGCAGCGGTACCTCCTTTCAGCACACTCATACTTTCAATGTCTTCACTATTGATAGATGAAATTCCGTCACCAGCATCAAAACCACCCCATTCTCCGGCTTGACCATAGTTTCCGTTATTCATAGGCACGCCGTCGATAACGTATAAAGGTTGGTTACTACCGTTCAAAGAACCGTTACCACGAATTGTTATACGGCTTGAACCCATGACGCCGGATGCTGGTTTCACTACATTTACACCTGCTACTTTTCCTACCAGACTGTTAGCTATATTGGAAACCTTGACACGATTCAACTCTTCGCTCTTGACTTCCGTTACGGAGTAAGCTAATGCTTTTTTCTCTTTTTTAATACCTAAGGCAGTGACAACTACTTCATCTACTTGGACAGAACTCTCCTGTAGAGTGACTTTCATGGGGGTATCTGTAGCTTTTTGTTCTACTGTCTGATATCCAATAAATGAAAAAATTAGGGTATTTCCTTTCTTTGCACGAATGGTGAACTGGCCGTCCATATTTGTGATTGTTCCAAAGGTTGTGCCTTTTATACTAATGCTGACTCCGGGCAGAGGCTCGCCGGAAGAGTCGGATACTATTCCTTTAATATCCGTTTGTTGGGCATGAAGTGAACTGCATATAAATAGTAGGCAGCACAATAATAAATAAGTAATGTTTTTCATTGCGAATATGATTTTAGTTGTTAAACTCTGGGAGCAAAGGTAGGGTAGTTTGCGGTGGAGGACAAATATGATTTTATCAAATACTAATACAAAATTAACAAAAAGCATAAAAATGAGTAAAAATAGGGGTTTAAACTCTTTGATATAATACCAGAATTCTGAAACCGATATGTTTATTAGTGAGTATCGTTCTGTTTTGTAAAATCTAAAGTGGCATTTTAAGGGTGTAAAGCATAGCTTTGTATTGCTTAAAACGACGCTTTTCAAAAGCTAAAAAGTTTGTTTCATTTTATTATTGATTATCTTAATGTCTGACTATTTACTTATAAGAAATAAAATGAATAAGCCGGAATATTATAAAAATTTTCTGAAACGGATATTATCTATATCAATAAAGAGTTTGCGGAAAATACCTGCGATACTTATTGTACCGGGAGTAATGTTGCTATGCTTTCGAGCGAATTAGCCACTTTTCTGAGTGGTAGATATATAGAATTTAAGGTATATAGTCTTACATATGCCGAAAATTTCTGGAGTTTCATAAATTAGAAGATTCTGTTGTAGAACGCAATGGAGAAAAATTATATGTTCAGGTAGTATATTCAGTTATTGACTCTAAAACACATGAGTGGGAATTTGGAAATTTGTTGGCATACAAGATAATTATCCGAAAATAGTTGTTACAATGGATGAAATTGAGGGCGTTTCTTATCAGGGTATCAAACAGATCCCTATCCGTCAGTTTTTACTTTGTTGGAGATAATTTTTCTATTAAAGAAAAAAAGAGAGAAAAATAAAAGGAGAAGCAAAACATCATTAGCTTCTCCTTTCCCTTTCCAGTATATAATCTCAAAGCGATTATTTGAAAACAATCTTCATTGGTCTACCTATCCAGACTTGTGGTTGTTCGAGGTTGAAAATGTGAGCTATTGTAGAAGCTACATCATATTGCATCATGCTTACATCATCAAAACGAAGTCCTTTTTTAATATTCTTACCGGAAATGATGAAAGCTGTTTCCATTTCTTGCATTGTTTTGCCGCCGTGACCCTTCTTGATGCCTCCATGGTCGGAAGTCAATATGAAAATAGTGTCATCAAGGATGCCTGCATCTTTTACGGCCTGGACAATCTGGCCGACATAAGTATCCAACTCCTTGAGTTTCTCATAATATGCGGGAGTGTCATGTCCTTCAGTGTGTCCGGTATGGTCGGGACTATCATAGCAGATAGCAACAAGAGTCGGATGTTTCTCCTTTATGTAAGCAGATGCCATATTGCCTAACTCTTTGGGAGTCTTGTTGTAATCGGCCACATGATAATGATAGCTTAGAGAAAGTGTATCTACTAAATACTTGATTCCGTTCCATTCATACAGGCAGCCGATTTCTGCTTTCGGACGGGCATCACGCAGTAATTGGAAGATAGTGGGGAAGATTCCATTCTTGTTTAAAACACGTGACGGAAGTTCCGGAGTTTTAGATCCCCATTCGGTGTATCCGTGAAGTTCGGGACCGGCTCCCATAAACATGGATGCCCAGTTGATAGCACTGGACGAAGGAAGTGCCGAGCGTTTTTTGAGCGTGTAAGCTCCGTCTTCCATTAGTTTCTTGACATTGGGCATGTCTGCTTTAGGCAAGCTGTAAGCTCCCCAACCGTCCAGTCCGATGAGAACAACATGTTTGGCTTTGTCTTTTCCTTTGGCATTGCAGGAGAATGTGAAACAAAAAAGTAGTGCGAATGTAGCAAGTAGCGTAAAAGCGTTTTGTCTATTCATGATATTTTCCATTAAGTAATTAATATTGTTGATTTAATGAATTAAGTTTTCTCATGTATTATTTTATTAGACAAAGGTAGAGTTATTCTGTTGGTGGAACAAATACAATCTTAGCATTAACTCATACTTTTGCATTTTTTATTTCAAACTCAGCCGGAAGCTTTTTTATCTATGTATTATAAATCAATACCACGGTATATGCTACATAGCAGAGTATCATAATGCTTCCTTCTATCCGTGTGATTGTCCGTTTGGCGAAGAACAATCCGAACAGCCAGAGCAGGATGCACGAGCCGACCAGTGTGAGCAAGTCGAAGTTGGTGATTCCGCTAAGGTGGAGGGGAGTAATGCTGGCGCTGCATCCCAATACAAAGAAGATATTGAAGAGGTTACTGCCGATTACGTTTCCGATAGCTATTTCCGGATTCTTCTTTAGTGCGGCAACGATAGAGGTGGCAAGTTCCGGCAGAGAAGTTCCCCCGGCCACCAGTGTCAGGCCGATGATTGACTCGCTGACGCCCAGATTGCGGGCGATACCCGTAGCCCCGTTAACAAATAATTGTCCTCCGTAAATTAGTGCAGCCAGCCCTCCGATAATATAAAGAACCGATTTCCACCAGGGGAGCAATTTTATCTCGTTCTCTTCTTCCGGTACGGGATGTTCTTCCTGTCCCCCTGTGGAGGAGGGCTTGGAAGCGATAGCAAATGTATATCCCATAAAGATAGCGAAGAAACAAAGCAATAACAGTCCGTCTACCCTGTTCAGGATATTTTCCGGTGCTTTATCCAGAAAGACGTCATTGGCGCAAACCAACAGGACGACAGAAGATAGAATGCAGAGCGGAATCTCTTTTTTGAGTGTATTCCGGGTGATGACAATCGGAGCGAATAAAGCCGTGCAGCCTACAATCATCAGTGTATTGAATATATTACTTCCTACCACATTACCTATGGCAATGTCCGCACTGCCTTTAAGAGCAGAAGACACACTGACGGTGAGTTCGGGGGCAGAAGTACCGAACGCGACGATAGTAAGCCCGATAACAATGGAGGGGATACGGAGACGTTTGGCAACTGAAGCAGCCCCGTCCGTGAGTCCGTTAGCTCCTAGAAGAATGAGGATTAATCCTCCGATAAGAAACAGTATATTCATGTTTTTTTCTCTTTTAGTGGCAAAGATAATCATTTTCAAAATTGATATGTCAAAAACAATCCGTATGTTTGCTCTGTTTTAGTGAAAAAATAGATTAACCTTAATTCACTGTCAGGGGATATAGGATATGGAAATGAATAAAATGAAACGTTTAGTGTTACTGCTCATTGTACTTTTGGGAACAACGGGAGTACGGGCACAGTTGGGAGAAGCTGTCAAGAAGATATTTGCAGGTGATAGTGTAACTACCGTGCACAACACACCTCTGAACCGGGATTCAGACTCTGTCTATGTGGCCAATCTGCAAAAATCCCTCGAAGCAGCCCGGCTCAACGAGGCGAATATGCGTATGGAAATGGAGCAGATGAAACTGCAAATGGCTGCCGTCGACTCCGTGAAGTACGCCCGGCAGCGTCAACGTATCGATTCTTTGCGACAGTTTACCAAAGGAATCCCTGTGGTAGCCGACGGAGATACCTTATTTTATCTTTTTACCAAACGTGGCGGATACACTCCCCAGCAACGTGCGCAAATGACCGGTGCTGCAATTGAAGAACTGGGAAGACGTTTTAACCTCCGCCCGGACTCCGTGTCGATCGACCATTCGGACATTGTTTCCGATTTGATGTACGGTAACAAGGTGTTGCTTTCCCTTACCGATCAGGATGCTTTGTGGGAAGGCATTTCCCGTGATTCTCTTGCGAAGGAAAGACAACAAAACGTTATCACCAAACTGCACGATATGAAAGCCGAACACGGGCTTTGGAGAATGGCGAAACGTGTGCTTTATTTCATTCTGGTGATTGTCGGGCAATACTTCCTGTTTCGCCTGACGAACTGGCTTTTCCGTAAACTGAAAGTACGTATTTTGCGTCTGAAAGATACGAAGATACGACCTGTTTCCATTCAAGGATATGAATTGTTGGATGCCCAAAAACAAGCTAATTTGTTAGTCTTTCTGGCGGGCATCGGGCGGTATATTCTTATGGGATTGCAGTTATTGATTACTATTCCGCTGATTTTCATTATTTTCCCGCAAACAGAAGGACTGGCTTATCGTATATTGGGTTATATCTGGAACCCGATCCGTGGCATTTTTGTGGGTATTATTGATTATATTCCCAAGCTGTTTACAATCATTATTATCTGGTATGCAGTGCGGTATCTGGTACGACTGGTGCACTATCTGGCCCGTGAGATAGAAGCAGGGCGTTTGAAATTCAACGGTTTCTATCCGGATTGGGCAATGCCGACTTTCCATATCGTCCGTTTCCTGCTTTACGCATTTATGATTGCGATGATTTATCCTTATTTGCCGGGTTCTGATTCAGGGGTATTCCAAGGGATTTCGGTATTTGTCGGATTGATTGTATCGTTGGGTTCAAGTACGGTGATCGGTAATATTATTGCCGGGCTGGTGATTACGTATATGCGCCCGTTTAAGTTGGGCGACCGGATTAAACTGAATGATACTACCGGAGATATTATAGAGAAAACACCCCTTGTCACCCGTATCCGTACACCGAAGAATGAGGTGGTTACCGTTCCCAACTCATTTATCATGTCCTCGCATACCGTGAATTACAGTACCTCGGCACGTGAATACGGGTTGATTATCCATTCGGAAGTATCTATCGGATATGATATCCCTTGGCGGCAAGTCAATCAGATATTGATTGATGCGGCATTGAATACTCCCGGAGTGGTGGACGATCCGCGTCCGTTCGTGTTGGAAACATCTTTAAGTGACTGGTATCCGGTTTATCAGATTAATGCTTATATCAAGGAAGCGGATAAGATGACTCAAATCTATTCGGACTTGCACCAGAACATTCAAGATAAATTTAATGAGGCGGGCATTGAAATCATGTCCCCGCATTATATGGCTGTCCGGGATGGAAACGAGACGACAATCCCCAAAGATGACTTGAGAGAAAAATCAGGAAAATAGTTTCTTTACTCTATGATACTTTCTTGATAGATGATGTAATGAGGAAGTTGCTTTCTCATCCGGCAGGAATCAGACTTTCCCGCAACGGATCAGTATTTTCTGTCCATCGTTTAAGGTGCTGGCAAAGAGGTAGGTATCTCCCCCTTCCGCTAACTTGATACGTTTACGGAGTTCTGCCACCGTAGCCGGAAAGTTGCGGACTGTGATATTCGCTTTTTTCAGGTCTGACAGATTCTCCTTTATTTCCTTTTTGTTGAGGCTGCACCGGTTGATGATGCGGAATGTTCTGCCGGGAAAACCCTCAATCTGCGTTTCGGAAGTGTAGAGATGACTGTTGGGATGCAGCTTCTTGACGGAGTAAGCCGCGGCAATGCTGCGGAAAGCACCGGCTTTCAGGAGAGAAGCATTGGGTTCGTACAGATAATTGCCAAGTGTGTCTGTATAGCTGCACTCGCTGTGCTGTTCCTGTTCGCGGGTAAATACGAAGAGTTGTTTTTCCTGCTCTCCTTTTGTGGAGAGGTTTACGCAGTGAACCGGGATTTCTTCCGGTGCTGTCTGTCCGAGTAACAACAGGATTTCTTTGCATTCGTTATTGACGGAGATGATATGTACCTCCTGTGTGTGCGGCAATTCTTTCAGTGCCTGTGAAAGGTCGAGCATGGGGGAAAGTTTAATCATTATCCGGTTGGCTTTGCTCAACAGGAGTCCTTCGAGCTTGGCCACATTAGGCTCACAGTCGGAAATGGCAACGGTTTTTCCGCCGTGCTCATTGCGGCGGGCGGGGTCGAGAAAGATACAGTCTACCGGAGACATGGCTTCCAGATAGGCTACTCCGTCGTCGTTTCTGACACTTATATGGTTGAGGTCGAGTGCGGGAAAGTTGTGGGCTGCTATGGCGCAGAGTTCTGTCTGACGTTCTACGTAAGTAGCCGATCGGAATCCGGTGGCGAGGAAAGAGCAGTCGATTCCGAATCCTCCGGTCAGGTCGGCCAGAGACTCACCTTGCAGGAGGCTTGCTTTATAACGGGCGGTGATTTCTGAAGAACATTGCTCCAGTGAAAGATGTTTCGGATACCATATATCGTCTATCTCTTTCCAGGAGGGGATTTTCTCGGCTGCGATTTGTCGTCCTGCTATTTGGGTGATAGCAGCCGATATGTCTACATCGGGGTATTTCCGGGCTTGCAGGGCCAGGTTGCGTACATCGTCGGATTGATGTTCGTTGATAAACTGTCGGGTTTCGGGAGAGATTGGAGTCATAGGTCGTTATTGTTCGGGAAGTGGGATAAATAAGTCTGATGTCCGGATATTGCCTTGTTATTTATGGTATTACCTTATATTTTTGCCTTGCTACATCCCGGCTACAAAAGTTGAAGTGCCACCATTCGCTGGGCAGGGCGCGAAATCCGGCTTCTTTCATTACTCTCCGCAACAGTATCCGGTTCTGCCGTTCCGCCTCACTTATTTTTCCGTTTCGTACCAGTTCACTTTCTTGTGTGATATGGGCTTCTATCCCCAAGTGGTCTACCTTGGTTCCCATAGGCAAGGGTTGTCCGAGAGAATCCTGAATGTTGATGTCTACCGCCAGTCCGTAGTTGTGAAGTCCGCCGCCACGGTTCGGGTTGGAGACGTATTTGTATTTGGGTGTTCCTTTCACTACATTCCACATCTTTTTTTGTACGGACATCGGACGGGCGGCATCGTAGACAACGAGATTGTAGGAAGGATGCAGTTGTTTCAGTGCCTCCTGTGCTTTCACGAGGGCGTATGCTGCGTCGGGATGCAGATAGGCTTCCGACAAATCATCGTAAAGCACCTCTCCGGTGAAATTGTCGGCTTGTGTGTACATCAACTTCACGGTGATACTGCTGTCCAGTTCCGCTATATTGACCAGTCCTAAAGAATCCATGTAGAGAGCCATGGCACTTTTCTTTGGTTGAGGGGTAGGGGAACATTCTTCGCGGGGTTGCATATCATCCGACGGATGTTTGTATTCTGCCATGGTGAGCCTTTCCTTTTCCTTGTGACCGGAAACGGAAGTACATTCTGCCAGAAGCAGACAGAGGACAGGCAAACTATATTTTAGAAATCTCATTCGGGCTTTTGTATTTAGTGCGTCAAAGATACTTCTTTTTGGCTTTAGCTCCAATAAGCTACCTTTAAATCCTGATTGTTGGAGTGACCGGGTAATGCCACGGGGCTGTCACAGTTGTGCCACCGGCTTGGCACAAGTGTGACACTTCGATGGCACAACTGTGACAAGCCGGTGGCACAAGGTAGAGGAATAAGGGCTTGTAGCGGCTCTTCCTATCGCTGGATGTTAGCGACTGCTTTCTTCAGATTGGCTGTTCCTTTCCATACGTCAAGCAGGTGCAGGATGTATCCGCTTTCGCTTTTGCTGTTATTGACCGATAGCAGTTCCGCATAGATTTCCCGTTCTTCCCGGTTCAGCCCTTGCAGAAAGGGGATGTTGGTGGTTGTTACTTGCTGTCACAATTGGGTCTTTCAGCATCGAAAGTTGGGCGGGAGTCAGGTTGAAACTGGATTGTACTACGTTGGACAGAGCGATGAGGCAGCGTGCCGTCATATAAGGTTGTGTCAACTTCCCCCCAAAAGAAACAAGGAGCGTCTTTTTTCTCTATTTCACTGTATTTGGCGAGGAATAGTTCGTCCTGGTCGGCAGCGCGTTGCAATGCAGATAGAGCGGCGTATTGATAAGAAATGGTATCAGCCATAGTTGGATAAATAGGTATTGGGTTGCTTATTGCCCCAATATAGAAATTTATTTCTTGCAAGAAAAGAAGTTGCGGGATTTACATTACTTCTGAGGGTATGTTTCACATTATAAGTTGAATAATTGAAGTTTGTAGAAGGAATATAACTACAATTCTTTATAATTTTGAACTATTCTTTATATATAAAAATATTATTCTTTATAACTAATATTAAATCATATTCTGCATTTAAATGTACCTTCTTAGATGTCTGCGTTTTTAATACCCGTATGATATCTGACGGCCGTTCCTGTGGCGGCATGGATATCAACAGGTGCAGATGGTCTATATCCGATTCTGCAGATATCATTTCACCACCGTGCTCTTTACATATCTCGGAGCATAGTGTCTTCATAAAATCCCCAATCTCATCAGATATCACCGGTTTCCTGTGTTTTGTAACAAATACAAGATGGTAAGTCATTAAGTATACAGAATGCGCTTTTTTCTTATATTCCATCGAAAAATCCCTCCTTAATTTTAAATTTAATTCAACTTTACTATGGTTACAGTATATGATATAATATATGCATAATCAAGGACTATATATATAAATTTAAATCAATGTATTTTTGGAAGAAAGGAGGCATATATTATGCGCACATGGAAAATGATAATCAACCCTAAGAAAAATAAACAAGACGCTGCGTTCTGTCAGTACTTTAAGACAAATACCGCAGATTTCAAGTGCATGTATAATGTTGCTAACTTCTATATCCGGAATACAATGACTGGTCTTAAAAAGTCCCCAGAAGAACGCACGCATCTGGAGACTGAAGTTCTGCACTATGTTTTTACAGGTATCCAGAAAGCCAATGAAGTCATTGGGCAGAAACGAATGAAAAAGAAATTTGAAGATTTAAAGCTCGCTCAGGTTGGTGGTATGAACTGCGCTGTCATTGCTTATTCTCTCGCCATACAGGAGCCATTCCAGTATCCAACAGCAAAAAAGTGGTTTTTATCGTATAATACACTGGATGCTATTTTTAAATTTACGGGTCATCCGGTGTATAAAAGGATGAACAGCCAGGTGAACCAGAATGCTATCCGGAAAGTGATTGCTGCATGGGAGGGATATTTTGAATCTTTAAAGCAGTATAAGACAAACACGGCAGGATGCACAGGAAAACCAAAGATGCCAGGATACAAAAATACAGAAGAATTTACTGCATGGTTCTCCAAGCAGGCAGCGAAGCTAAAAGAAGAAAACGAAAAGTTCTATCTTCAGTTTGTTAATCAGAAAGAATGGTTCTGTATTGGCAAGGCGTCATTATATAAAGGGATGCAATATGTAAAAACAGAGATTAAGCCAGTCTATGGAAGATATTATCTGCTGGTAACATTTGACGATAAAGTAAAGGCAACAGAGCCACCAGTAAGTCCTGAGCGGATTCTTGGTCTTGACCCTGGAGTGGATAACTTCCTTGGCGTTGCAAATAACTTTGGAGCTGTTCCTTTTGTCATCAAAGGCGGAGCTATCAAATCTGTGAATCAGAGATTTAATAAACGGCGGTCAGTACTAATGTCTGCCCTTACAAAAGGAAGCGACAGCCAGCATTCTGTAAAATATAGTGAGCAACTAAACACTTTAAGTAAAAAGCGTGATTCTTTTATGCGTGATTACTTTTATAAATGTGCATGGTATATCTGCAGATATGCGCAGTCTGCCGGGGTAGAAGTGATTGTAATAGGACATAATGAAGGCCAGAAACAGGAAATCACTCTCGGGGACAAAAATAACCAGCATTTTGTGACGATTCCATATTTAAAATTCATTAAAATTTTAAAAGCGGTTGCTGCTAAGTGTAGTATCGCCGTGGTTGTCAGAGAAGAAAGCTATACTTCAAGGGCAAGTCTGCTGGATATGGACGATATCCCGACATATAAACAGGGAGACGATGCCAACTATCAATTTTCAGGGAAGAGAATCCACCGTGGATTGTACAGGTCCGGGAACGGGATAGTTATGAATGCTGATATCAATGGGGCGTCAAATATCTTACGCAAAGAATACCCCCATGCCTTTGACAATGTGAAAGATTTTACATATCTGTATGAAACAACACTTGCTATTGAATATAAAGACTTGTATAACAATGCCAAGACTATATCTAAAAGACCTGATGGGTATCATTACCACAAAGCAGGGTTTGGAAGTAAGGTCTGCCATAAGTATAGAAAACAGAGCCGCATGGAATATCGTAAACTTTTTGGTAAAAGTAAGTTTGTATGGAGGGCAGGCAAGAATGATAAGACGCAGGTCGAACCTGCTGCATAAATAAAAAGGTAATCCCCGTAACATGGGGTAAAGGGATAGTGTTAGTCCTGCGAGGCGCTTTTCGGCCTCGCAAAGAAGCCGCGGTCAACCTCTGGTTGCCCGTCGGTTAATCACGAACCCGTATCTTTGGATGAGATTTTGGCAAGAAACAATAAAGATATTGTAATAAGGTGAGTGAGAGCAGGCTGTAATGCCTGCTTTTTTTTGTTTGCTTTTCGGCTTTGCATATTAAACGTGACTATTAAAATTTTTTATTATGAAAGGGGATATTGTTTATGAATAACAATAAAAAAGACGGAAACTGGTTAACTGAGCTTCTCGAAGAGATTAAATTATCACTTGTAATCTCTTATCTGGAACTTTTTGTCACATGTGCCGACGCAAAAGAGTATGTCCAGAAAAACAGGGACAACTTGACTCCGGCAGCGCTGAATAAACGCGAAATGAAGAAAGTAAAAGCCGCTCCGTGGCTCA